>WBZO01000091.1_pt1 | contig 231083 bp, 165 predicted proteins | sample 5204261 | NCBI WGS metagenome assembly WBZO01 (sample SAMN12412400, study PRJNA552823) | activated sludge metagenome | isolation source: activated sludge from anammox sidestream of wastewater treatment plant... | place: USA: North Carolina | collected 2017-09
AGTGCGCGATGCGCGCGGGTGGGGTCGTCTTCGTTGAACGTGTGTGCATCGGTCGTCCTCCTGCACACAGCGTCGTCGGTCAGGCCGACGGCCTCAAGACGGGGTTCGTCGAACGCTTACGAAGGACCTCACGAGGGTCCAACTGGACGTCCGTTCCGTGACCCTCAGTGTGTGCCAGCGCGCGGCCTCGTTCGGTGCACTGTCGGTGTCCTGCTCGTTGACGGCCATCACAGCCTCATCGTCGCGCGCGTCCGCGCACGCCTCAAGCCTCGGCGCTGGTGCTTCAAGCCGCAGTTGTGAGCGCAGCGAGCGCTTGGCGAAGGCTGGGCGCGCCGACCACGCTCGCGCGTGGCTGCGGGCTTGACCCGCACGCGGTCGCACGCCCGATCCGGCGCTTACGTGCTGGCCGGTCTCTTGGTGTGCACCGGTCTGACAGGCGAAGCCGTCACTCTGCTGGGCCACCAGGGCTCGGGCCGAGAACGAACCGGGCGCGCTCGAGCCGGAGCATCTCGTAGGGCGTCATGCACTTCACCCCGACGCCGATGCACGCGTTCGGGATCTTGATCTTCTTCGTCGACGGCGACGCGACCTCGTGCGTGACCACGACGTGCTTGTGCGCGAGCGCGTGCGCGACGAGGTAGTAGTCGGCCACCTGGAGGAACGTGTTGACGGCTGCCGGTTCGTACCCTTGGCCGTTCACCCATGCACTGAGCGGGGCCAGCGCCGTCAGCATCGCGGCGTCCGGCTTCAGGAAGAACCCTGGACCCCGCGCGGTCGCCCAGTTGGTCAACTCGTCGGCCACCGCGTCGAGCTCGTCGCCGACCTTCTCGATGCTGTACACGAGGCCTCGGGCGTTGGCCTCGATGAGCCAATCCCAGAACGCCGGGCAGAAGTCCAGCCCGTAGTGCAGGTTCTTGGCCTGGATGAAGACGTTCGCGTCGAGCAGGTACGACATCACGCGGCGCCCACGTTCCGCCCAAGTTCCCGGAAGGTCTCGAGCTTCGAGAAGCCGAGCAGCCGGAAGGCGTCCCGATACAGCGTGCGGCCTTCGAGCGTGCTGGTGACCAGCGCACGCGCGAAGCGCTTGCTGACACGTGCGGCCTGCGTCAGGTAGAAGTCCCCGCCCGACCCCCTGGGCAAGGCCAGAAGGCGCGTGACCTCCTGTTCGTAGGCGGCCCACATCTCGGGCCGCGAGAGTGCCCCTGCGTCGTGCAGCCGCCGCAGCACGACGAGCGTGCTCACCTTGAACACGCGCGCCAGTCGGCGGGCCTCTTCTGGCAGGTCCGGCACTGCGCGGTACTGCTGTCGCAATGCTGCCAGAGGGACCAGCGTTTCCGCAGCAACGCGGTTGCACCAATCCTCGACCAGGTGCGTCGGCGTCGATGTCGGCTCCACGTTGGAGAGTGCCGAGACCCCCAGCCACACGTGCGCGAGCTCGTGAGCCAGCGTGAACATCTGGGCCGCCTTCGTGTCGGCGCCGTTGATGAACACGAGAGGCGCGAGGGCGTCCGAGAGGGCGAACCCCCGGAACTCGCCAGGATCGAGCTTCCTCCGGTTGTTGTTGCCGACGACCCCGCTGACCATCACCAGCACACCGGCACTGTCGGCCTGGGCGATGAACTGCCGGAGCGCATCCGTCCACGTCGGAAGCGCTCGACGGTGTTCGAGGTCGAAGCCCAGGGTCGTACGAATGCCCTCTGCGGCGGCCACGACGTCGGTCGTGACCGTGACGGACCCGACGAAGGGGAGTGGCGCCGCGTCGCCTTCTGTGAGGAGGAAGTCGCGATACCACTCCTGGCGCTGCTGGCAGGTGTAGATGGTGTCGAGCAGGTCCGCACTTGGTTGGGCGACCTGGGCTGCACCTACCGTGCGGAAGTCCGGGATGGGGACGTGCTCGACCGGTGGCGCATCCAGGAACAGGTACCCGACTGGCGTGTGGGTCGCTCGCGCGAACGCCTCGATCTGTTTCAGCGTTGGCTGGAGTTCGCCCAGTTCCCACGCGGTGAGCTTGGGGAGGCGGCGCGCCAGGACGGACTCCGGTATCCGGGCCCGCTCCCGGGCCCAACGGAGCAACTCCGGCCTGACCGGCACGCGCATGGCCTGATGGTAACGCAGGGACCGACGTCCGGGACCGACAGAACCCTCCGGTCCGAGTCGGTCGGTGTGGCGCGGCCAGCGTCTGTATGTTTCTGGACGGATTCGGCGTCTGTGTAGACGAGGGGGCGCGTCTCGGTCCAGCCGGGCGCGTCCCGGGTCGGTGCGTTCGCGTCCCCGAGGGACCCGCCGCCGCCCCCTGGCAACCCAGCAGCGCCTGCGTCACTTCACCTCCAGCCAGGCCACAGGTCCGCGGCCCGCCCTCAGGCAACGCCCTCCGAGTGCGCCATGCCCCGTCCTCCGGCGCTCGGGCCGGGGGCCGAGCCTGCAGGGCGCTCGACGTGCCGCGGCATCGAGCGACGCCCGAGCGGACAGGTCCTGTCCGCGCCTGACGTGGAGAACGAGCCATGCACGAGCGAGAACCTGAAGGGCACCAAGGTGCTGCGGTGGGGCTGGTGACCGGACCTCGGGACGATGGCGACCCCGTACCCCGTCGGCTCCTGACCACATTCGACGTGGCCGCGCTCGTCGGCTGCCACGAGGAGACCGTCAGGCGTGCGTACCTGTGTGGCGAGCTTCGCCGGCTCAGATTCGGGGTTCGGAGTTGCCGATTGCTCGCCGACGGCGTCGACATCCGGATCATCCAGTTGATGCTCAGCCACGCCAGCGTCAAGCAGACCCAGCGGTACCTCAACATCACCGACGAGGAACTGCGGCGCGCCATGACCGGCGTCTGGGAGCGTCGCCGCCAACTCCGCCTGTCGGCATCGTCGGGCCGTCCTGGCGCCGACGACCTGAAGGCCTCGGGCCAGCAGCCGCGCGGGTCGAACCGATTGGCTGCCGTTTGTCAGTCGGCGACGAATCGGACCAGCGCGAGGCTGGCGCTGAGGGGATGGGCAGGGAGCCGCGACGGCAAGCCAAGCCGAAGCAACGCAGAGAGATGCAGGCGTTGCGAAGGCTGGCGCGCCCGGCAGGGCTCGAACCTGCGACCCTCGGCTTAGAAGGCCGTTCAGAAGCGCCCTCCCGAGACCACCTGACACGACGGAGGCCCGGTTTCATTGGGCTTTCGACGACCCGAGACAACTGGCGACCGCCCGAGACCGTGACGGCCTGTCACACCTGTGTCACACCGGAATGGGGGTGGGCCCGCCCTTCGTTCACGGCAAGGTCGACGCTCGTGAGCTCTCAGTTGCTGTCTTCCGCGTCAGTACTACAGCACCGGCCGGCGGCCGCGACTGGCATGCCAGAAGGCGAGGACTTCGACGCGGTCGAGGTCCTCATCGACGCGGTAGTAGAGATCGTAGCGGACCCGTGCCAGGTGGAGGCGGCGGACACCTGCCAGGGCTGCGTCGCGAGCTGTGGCGCCCACTCCGGGTTGGGCAGCGATGAGCGACGACGCCCGTTCGAGTTCTTCCGTGATCGCGTCTGGTGCCTTCGGCCGGTTGAGGCGCCACCACTGTTCAGCGGTGAGGATCTGCGCCTTGGCGACGTCGGAGACGACGATGGCGCGTTGTCGACTCATCCGCGACGACGAAGGTCGGCGAGGAGGTCGGCTATCGGGGTCGTCTGGCCGTTCTGGCACTGCTCGATGGCGGTCAGCAAGACCCGCTTGGTCTCGGCGTCAACCTCGAACGTCTCGTCGCCGTCAGTCGCCAACACGGCCACCGTGGCGCCTTCGGGGAGTTCGCCGTCGAACTCGACGCGACCACCGACCACACGTCCCGGGGCAATCCTCATAACAGCCATTCTAGCGCCCCTTGCGCCTGGGGCGACCGGCACCCCCTGTCCTGCCCGGGGCGGACGGTTGATCGCGCTCGGGCGCCAGGTCGGCGGCGTAGCAGACGGCGGCCTGGATTCCCTCCACGCTGAGCGTGGGATAGCTCTTCAGGATCTGCTCGTTCGACTCGCCATCGGCGAGATTCGCCAGGACGACGGGGACGTGAATCTGGGTGCCACGAATACACGGCTGGCCGTGCGCGACGGCCGGATCGACGGTGATGTGGTCTCGCCAGTCCATTGGATCCTGCTGGCAGGATACCCGGGCGCGACGTCTCCAGTCATCCAAACCTCCGGGGGGTGGTCATGATGGACTTCGACCCCCGCGACCGCGACGACGAGCGCCCCGTCTCGCACCCCTCGCACGGTGAACGCAGCCGCGGCGGAGGCGACACACGGCCAGCGCTCGGCCGCGGTCCCAGCAGCGCCGACCGGGAGACTGAACGCCCCTCGCGCGACCAGGTCATCTACCTGCGTGATCGCGATCACGACGGCCGCGGGCATCACCGCGACGGCCCATCTCGAGACGTGTTCGAGCGCGACGTGGACCTGCCGCGCGGCCCGGAGCGGGAGGTCGTCCACGATGGCCGCCGCGAGTACACGCTGCGAGGTTCGGAGGCCCGCACGCTCGCGACCGTTGGAGCGTTCCGGGTGGTCTCAAGTCGTGATCTTGTTGACGCCAGCGGAAGGTCAGCGAGCCCACGCGTCGGCGACCTGCGCCACCTGCGCGAGCAGGGGCTCATCGAGACGGTGCGGATCCCTGGCACCCGCGACCACGCGGTTGGGTTGACGGCGGCGGGAGCCCGTCTCCTAGAGGCGAACCGAGCCCCCGGACTCGACCGCCCGCAGGCTTTTCACGCCGGAATCAAGCGCCCGCGCGAACTCGAACACGATGTCCATGTCTACCGCGCCTACGAGCACGCCGCACGCGCCATCGAGGAGCGTGGTGGGCGCGTCGGACGCGTCGTGCTCGACCACGAGTTGAAGCGCGAGTACCAGCGCTGGCGGAACGACCGAGACCGTGACCATGAGGACGAGCATCAGGGCAAACGCACGGCCGCGGAAGTGAGGGCCTGGGCCCACGAGCACGACCTGCCGTACTTCGACGCGCAGGTGCACTTCCCGGACGCGCGCATCGAGTACTACGAGCCGGAAGACGAGCGCTGGCGGTGCCTCGACCTCGAGGTGGAGACCCCGCACTACCGCGGGGCGCACGCGGCCAGCGTGGCGCGGTCCGGCTTCTCCCGGTACCGTGTCGGCAGCCTCCGCGTGGGCGGACGTGGCGGGGGTGGAGGGCGCGGTGGTACGCGGCGGCGCGGGCTCGCGGAGGAGTGCCTGTGAGGCCCGCGACCCCCTTCTGCGACCGCGTCCAGGCGCTGCGTGCCCTGGGGTACACGCCGCGGCTCCCGCGACTGGCCCCCGGAGGCTGCCGCTGATCCATCCGGTCGGCATCGACCGCGGTGGCGCGACGGTGTTCGTGTGCCTCGTGACGGAGGTCTCGCCCGACCGCTTCCGGCGAGCGTTGCAGGGCCTGCTGGGGCACCTCGCTACCGCGCAGGCGTGGGCCCTGTTCGTGGTCTTCACGGCCCCCCTCGCCCGGCTCCGGCGGGCCTACGAGGCGGTGGTCCGGGACGAGCTCGAATCGCCGCTCACCGATGAGGACGTGCAGGGGCTCTGGCGGCTATTCCTGCGGCGGCGCGAAGGGGCGGAGCGGCGGAATCTGCCACCGTTGCCCGGGGTGGCCGCGGCGGGACCCCACCTCTTCACCCGCCCGCGCTTCGGGGCCCTGTACCGCCACTGGATGGCAGCGGGCGACGCCGCGTTCGAGCCGCTACGGTCGACCGCAGCCGTCGACGCGATCGCCGACGGACGAGGGCGCGTGAAGTACCTGACGCTGGCCCGTGACTACGACCACCTGGTGCCGGTCGCGAACGAAATGGGGGAGGTCTCGTCCGCCAGGTCTCAGACCGAGCGCTTGACGCGAACCTTGTGGTCTGTCGCCACGACCAGACACCCGCGCCACGTCTCGACCGTCTCGGTCGCGAACAGTACCGAGATGCGCGCCAACAGTGCTTCCCGACCGGGGTGAGCAAGGCGTACCAAGAGCAGTCCGGCGTGGGTGCCGGGCGTGTAGCGGCGCGCGTCGGAGAAGTCCAGATCCTGTGTGATGAGGAACCGCCCGACGGACTGGGCCGCCCGCCACACGTCCTCGTCCTCGCGGCCTGTCAGCTGCTCGGAGGACACCGTGTCGACGTCGTGACCGAGGCCGGCGAGCACCGCGACGAGGCGCTCCGGTACGTTCTCGTCGAGCTTGATCTTCACCGCTTGACGTGGACTTCGGCGAGGGGGAGATCTTCCTGGGCAGATGCCGCCGCGAACGCGACAACCGCCCGGACGTCCTCGCGTGAGAGCGTCGGGAAGTCGGCAAGGATCTCCTCTGTGCTCGCACCTTCGGCAAGGCTGGCGAGCACGGTGCGAAGGGTAACCCTGGTGCCCTTCAGCACGGGTTCGCCGCCGCCGACGCGAGCGTCCCGAACGATGCGTTCTCGGTAGTTCATGGTGCCACCATTGTAGCGTCGTCACGAGCAACAAGGCGTGCGAGAGGGGACCGATGCAGGGACCGTCCTCGCGCACCGCCTCAACCCCTGGTCTCAACCCCGCGCAGACCTTCATCGGTCCGCTTCCCTCCCCGGACTCCGCGGAGGCCGGCGTCCTCGTCGCGCGGTGCAACTGCAGGCACGACAAGCAGATGCGGATCGAGCGCAGCTGTCCCTGTTCGCGGTGTCACAGCGTTGCGGGTCCGGTGCGTAGTGGCGGTCGCAGCGCGTCTGGGAGGAACCGAGGTGTGAGCGACCCCCCTCTGACACCCCCGACTTCGCCCCGGGATGCGGCCCGGAGGGTCGCTCACGCCCGGTGTCCCTGTCCGTCGTCCGAGTCGGCGTCGAGGTCATGTCGATCGTGGGCGACGCGGCGGTGGTGGACCGTGTCGACGGTCCCGTCGGGTGTCCGCGGGCGTGCGGCACGCGCGTGCGGAGCCCGTCGCCGTCGCGGTCGTCATGATGGGCGCGGGGCTCGCCGCGTCCAGGGGCTGGGGCCCGCTGGCGCGGCGCCCTCCGCCTGCGCTCAGGGCGCCCCGGACCCGGCTCCGCGCGGCGCTGGCTTCGGCGCTTACGCGACGGCGGCGGGGTGTCGACGCGCGGGGGCGGGCGCTTCGGGCGCGCCCCGGGGCGGTGGATCAGGCGGCCCCGTCGACGGTGGCGTAGAAGTCGGGGGCGCGGGCGCTCCGGCGCGGCGTGACGGTCCGCTGGTGCGGGCGGGGGACGGGCAGGCCCTCCTCGCGCAAGCCTTGGATGTGCAGCGCGATGGCCTGCTCGATGCGGCGCAAGTCACTGTCGAGGGTCTTGCCGGTCGCGACGCGCCCGGGCAGGTCCGGTACGGGCGCGCCCCAATCACTGTGCGGGTCACGGCTGATGCGGACCAGATACTGCTGCCGCTTCATGGTGTGGCGTCCTTCCAGCCCGCCTGGCGTTTGACTGAGGCGAGCGTCCCTTTCGGCATCTCGTCACCAAGTTGCCCGCTGATGGTGACCTGCCCCGGCCGCCACGGGTGCTTGAATTGCCGGTGACGCAGACTCGTCGCCGTGGCCGTCGGCACGCACGCAGCGAGTTTGTTTACGACCGCCTGCCACGGCACGTGTGGCAGGCGGAGAAGGAGAACGGCATCACGACCTCCGACGAACGGGTGCTCCGGTGCGAGACCGCGATCTCGGGGGACGCGGAGCCGCCTGTCGCGACGGGCCGGCCGACATCGTGGTGGCTGCGCGGGTGGTCCGTGGTGTCGCAGGCAATCTAACGGCGCCGTAATCGCCGTCCACTCAATCGACGTCGCTTTCAACAATCGCCTTGAACAATCGACGTCCTCGTTGACTCACGGCCGAGACTGGCGTAGCCTCGAATCGTTCGGTCTGGCGTCTCATCGCCACCCTCCACGACGGCCCCAGGTTGCGTGGAGCCTGCTTCTCCTGGTCGCCCACGTCGGCCGCCGGGCCACGCAGCCGCAAGCGCGGTCCCCAATGCGTCGCACGTGAGGCGACGGCCGGCCACTCGAGACCACCGTGGCCGCGGCGCCTCCACCTGCGACCGTGCCAATCGCCGGAACGTGGTCACCATGTTCCGGTCACCCAGCCACGCACACGGGAGCCCTGGCCTTCAGTGTGGGCGGCGTCGCGCGACCCCTCGCCACGAGCCGTCGCGCCCGCCGCCACCGGGTCCGAGCCCGCGGCGCATGCGCGTCGCTCGGGCATCGCCTCCCACGTCGGCGTTCTCCGCGTGGCGAGCCACTCGCCTCCGTCTTGAACCGCCACCGAGCCAGCCGGGCAGCGGTCGATTCAAGATCCGCCATCGACTCGGCGCGCAGCGGCTCGGCCCTCTCGTCCGATGAGCACTTAGCGTGGTTCGGTATCGCGGTGTCTGCACACGGAGGGTCAGGATGACGAGGACGAACGATGCGCGGTGGGCGCATACTGCGGCCACTGACGCAGCCGCCGCGGTCGATGCGGCGCGTGGGCCCGGCAGCTTCCCGAATCGCCTGCTGACGGCGTTGGAGGTCGCCACATTCGTCGGGTGCCACGAAGAGACGGTGCGCCGCGCGTACCTGCGCGGCCTGCTCAGGGTGCAGCGCTTCGGCGTCAGGGGGCGCAGGTTCCGGCCGCAAGACGTGGCCGACTGGATCGCGCGCGGCGCGCCCACACGACCCTCGTAGATCGCGAGGTCGCTTTCACGAAGGAGGACGCATGGCCATCAGACGGAGATGTCGAGGACCCTGTCGAAGCCACCGCCGGTGCCTGGCGCACCCGTGACATGCCGCGGCGAGCGCTACCGCATGCCCGTCAACGACTACGCCGTGCCGCGGATGGAACCGGGCCGGCAGCGGCCGGTCGAATCGATAAGGCGCTCGCGATCCTGCGGGCGGCCATCCGGTGGGGGCAGGCGCAGACGCCGCCGCTCATCGACAAGTCGCCATTTCACCGGTTCGGCGTCCGCCTGAACATCAAGGCCGAGACTATGCGCGACCGGCGCCTGTCACGAGGCGAGGAGAAGCGCCTGCTGGACGCCGCCCTCGCGATGAACACCTGGCAGCACGGCTACGTGGGGCCATTGATGCACGACCGGATCATCGGTGCCCTGGAGCTGTGCTGCCGCCTGAGCGAGATGCTGCTCGTCCAGAACAAGCGCGTGGACTGGGACACCCACACCATCGGCATCCCCGGTCACACGACGCAGGACAGCGAGAACCGTCGGGTGCCGTTCGACCCGAACGGGCGGGTGGCCGCGATCCTCAAGCGCCGGGGCGCCCTCGGGCCCGACGCGTTCGTGTTCGGCACCGAGGAGGGCGGGCAGGTGCGGAGCTTCAAGACCGCCTGGGAGTCGCTGCTGCTCCTGGCGAACGGGCACGATTGCAGGCGCGCGAAGCCCGGCGCGCGCGTCGATCGGGTGAAGCTCCGCCAGATCGACCTGCACTTCCACGATCTTCGGCATGAGGGGGCCTGCCGATTGCTCGCCGACGGCGTCGACATCCGCATCATCCAGTTGATGCTCGGCCACGCCAGCGTCCAGCAGACGCAACGCTACCTGAACGTCACCGACGAAGAGCTCCGCAAGGGGCTGGAGATCAGCTGGCAGCGACGGACGCTCAGGGCCGTCGCAGGAGGCGCCAATGCGTGACGATCTGTCACACCTGTGTCACACGGGGCTTGGGAAAGTGGCGCGCCCGGAGGGATTCGAACCCCCGACCCTCGGCTTAGAAGGCCGACGCTCTGTCCAACTGAGCTACGGGCGCGCGCGGGTGTCTCCGACAGGCCGGCGGACGCCGGCCGGGTGTCGCCGGCGGCAGCCACCGCTGCCGCCTCGAGTGCCGTCGTGGCCATGCCACCGGTCTCACGATACACCAGCGCGATGCCGCGGTGGCGCCTGGCGGAAGAAGGTGGGCGGAGCCGGGTCGGGTCTGGCCGGACCCGACGTCCCACCCTGACGGCAGGGGAACGTGCCTGACGAGTCTCGACAACTCCGCCCGCCCGTCCGTCTGTCCCACCCGTCCGTCCCGCCCGTCCGTCCCGCCCGTCCGTCCCGCCCGTCCGTCCCGCCCGTCCGTCTTGACCTGAGCCGGGACTCGGCGTAGCGTGTGCCCAGCAACGGTGTGACTCCATGGCCGCGGGGCATCATCGCCCCCCCTCCCGCGGTCCGGGCAAGACGCTTCGCAGGGAACTGGCGCGGCACGGCGCGCTCAGGCGCGAAGTCCCGCCGCTCGATCGTTGAACCCTTCGTCTGTGGGCTTGGTGCGCGCATCCACCCATCGTGGCCGCGGCCACGCGGATGCGCATGGGAGAGAGCCTGATCGCAGGCTTCGAGGAGGGGAACATGGGTAAGTGGTCGAGAGCTGTCTTCGTGTCTCTGGCCGTGCTGCTGATGGGAACGTTCTCCGCTCCAGCCGCCCTCGCGCAGGGCGGCGCCACGTCCACCATCGCCGGCATCGTCGTCGACACGTCGGGCGCCCGCGTGCCGGGCGCCGACATCGAGGCCAAGAACGTCGATACGGGCCTGGCACTCGCTGCCGTGAGCGGTTCCGATGGCGGCTTCGTCATCCCGGCGGTGCCACCCGGCACCTACACCATCACGGTCACGCTGGTCGGCTTCAAGACGGTGGTCCTCACGGGCGTCGCCGCCAACGTCGCCCAGACGGCTTCCGTGAAGGCGACGCTCGAACTCGGCGCGCTCGAGGAAACCGTGCAGGTGACGGGCGCATCCGAGATCGTCCAGACACAAACCACCGCCGTCGCCGCCACCCTCTCGCAGAGCCAGATTGCGACGCTCCCGGTGGTGGGCCGCGGTGCGTTCGACCTGGTGAGCTTCCTGCCGGGCGTGCAGACGACCACGGGCAGCCTGCGCGACGGCACGATCAACGGGCTGCCGCAGAGCGCGGTGAACATCACGCTCGACGGCATGAACATCCAGGACAACTACGCCAAGTCGTGGGACGGGATGTTCACGCGCGTCAGCCCGCGGCTGGACGCGGTGGAGGAGGTGACGGTGTCGACGGCCGCCTCGGGCGCCGACATGGGCGGCCAGGGCGCGGCACAGGTGCGCTTCGTCACCCGGTCCGGCACCAACCAGTTCAAGGGGAGCAGCTACTTCTACTGGCGGCGGGGCTGGATGAACTCCAACACGTGGTTCAACCTGAACCGCAACGTCGATCCGGTCACCGGCAAGCCGAACCCGACGCCCTACCTCTTCCAGAACCAGCCCGGCGGCCGTCTCGGCGGTCCGATTCTCAAGAACCGCGCCTTCTTCTTCGTGAACTACGAGTGGATCAGTTCACCGGGCAGCCGCACCGACACGCGCATCATCATGAGTCCGAACGCCGAGCGCGGCCTCTTCCAGTACGCCGGCGGCACGGTGGACCTGATGGCGCTGGCGGCCGCCAACGGCCAGGTCGCCCGCATCGACCCCCTCATCGCGAAGACGCTGGCGGCGGTGCGCGCCTCCACGTCGCAGGGCACCGTCACCACGACGCTGGATCCGCTGACGCAGTCCTTCGCGTGGTCTCAGAACACCGAGAGCGAGACGAAATACCCGACGGTCCGGCTCGACTACAACGTCACGAGCCGGCACACGCTGACGGCCTCGGGCACCTACAACCACCTGGTGTCCGATCCTGACACGACCAACAGCATGCAGCCCATCTTCCCGGGGTTCCCGGTGCGCGGGCTCCAGGACTCGAAGCGCTACACCTGGCAGGTCTCGTTCCGCTCGACGCTCACCTCGTCGATGATCAACGAGTTCCGTCTCGGCGCGACGGGCGGCGCGACCTACTTCTACCCGAACCTCGCGAAGGAGATGTTCACCGACTACAACGGCTACGCCCTCGACTGGGACGTGTTCAAGAGCATCAGCAACCCGTTCCCGGGTTCGACGCCCAGCGCGCGCGAGGGCTCGACCCGCGTGTTCGAGGACACGCTGAACTGGATCAAGGGCCGTCACAGCCTGAGCATCGGCGGATCGGTGACGCGCGGCGACGTGTGGCTCAGGAACCAGCGGATCGTGCCGACGATGGAGCTGGGCATGGCCACCGGCGATCCGGCCGACGTCATGTTCAACACCACGAACTTCCCCGGCGCGAGCGCCACCGACCTCACCAACGCGCGGAACCTCTACGCGGTGCTCTCCGGCCGGCTCGTCCAGATGCTCTACGACGCGCGCGTGGGCACCGACGGCAAGACCTACAACATCCTGGGACAGAGCCTGCAGGAAGGCCGGATGTGGCAGATGGGGTTCTTCGTGCAGGACGGCTGGCGCATGCGGCCGAACTTCACGGTGAACGCGGGGCTGCGCTACGAGGTCCAGTTGCCGTTCTACGCGCTGAACAACAGCTACTCGGCGGCGACGATGGAGGACATCTTCGGCCCCACCGGGATGGGCAGCGGCCTGTCGGTCGGGTCACCGGTGTCGGGGCTGGGCAACCTGTTCAAGCCCGGCACGCTCCAGGGCTCGCCGACGATGTACGAGATGCTGACGAAGGACACGAAGGCGTATCGCACCGACAAGAACAACTTCGCGCCCAGCATCGGCGCCGCGTGGACCGTCGGCTCTGAGAAGGGGTGGCTGCACACCCTGCTCGGCTCGCCCGGTGACAGCGTGATCCGCGGCGGGTTCAACGTCGCCTTCCAGCGCGGCGGCATGAGCGACATGACGGAGACCTACGGCGACAACCCGGGCATCCTGATCAGCGCGGCGCGCACCCAGGCCAACGGGAACCTCGGGGCCCTCCCGGTGCTGCTGTCGGGCGGCGACGTCGGGCCGCCGAACATCCCGCTCGAGCGCATCTACCCGATGGCGGTCCCGGCCCGGACGTCCAACGTGCGGGTGTTCGACCCCGATCTGAAGCTGCCCTACGCCATGTCGGGCACGGTCGGCATCCAGCGCGCCATCGGGCGCAACATGTCGATCGAAGCGCGCTTCGTCCACACGACGAGCCACGGCACCTGGACGCTGCGCAACACCTCGGGCGCGCTGAACTACAACGAGCTGAACATCGTCGAGAACGGGTTCATCAACGAGTTCCGGGTGGCACAGGCGAACCTGCTGGCCAACCTCGCCGCCGGCCGCGGCAGCACCTTCGCCTACACCGGCGTCCCGGGCACCAGCCCGCTGCCGATTTACCTCGCGAACCTCAACGGGTCGCCCGCCGCGGGCAATCCCGCCGCCTACACGGGAACGGGCTGGACCAACGCCACGCTGGTCAGCGCTCTCTACGCCCTGAGCCCGAACCCGTTTGCGGCGGCCAACACGATCGCCGCCAACGCCACCTACTTCAACAACATGGTGAGGGCCGGGTTGCCGGTGAACTTCTGGCGCGTCAACCCCTACGTGAACAACGCCACCGTGGTGACCAACGGCGGCGACACGCGCTACGACGCCCTGCAGTTGATCGTGAACCGGCGCTACGTGAACGGGCTGCAGGTGCAGGCGAACTACACCCTCGGCAAGGGATACCAGGACGATTTCTACTCGTTCCGCGTGCCCTACAAGGAGCGGGAGCAGACCTACTCGAACGGCTCGGCCAGCCTCGGCGCGGTGCGTCACGCCTTCGCGCTGAACTGGCTCTACGACCTGCCCTTCGGGCAGGGCCGGCGGTTCGGCTCGGGCGCCAGCGGCATGCTGAATCGCCTGATCGGCGACTGGAGCATCATGGGCACCACGCGGTGGCAGAGCGGCCGCATGGTCGACTACGGCAACGTGCGGCTGGTGGGCATGTCGCTGAGCGACCTCCGCGCCATGCACAAGCTGCGCAAGACGCCGGACCCGAACAACCGCTACCGCACGCTCGTGTGGATGCTGCCCGAGGAGGTCATCGAGAACACGATCCGCGCCTTCAGCGTGTCGGCCACCGGCTACACGCAGGGCGCGCCCAGCGGCAAGTACTTCGCCCCGGCCAACGGTCCCGACTGCCTCGAGTCGGCGCTCGGCATCTACGGCAGCACGAACCCGCAGTACGGCTACGGCGCCTGCGGCATGGGCAGCATCGTCGTCACGGGGCCGATGGTGTTCAGGACCGACATCACCATCGGCAAGCGTTTCAAGACGATGGGTCCGGTGACCGGCGAGTTCCAGTTGATGATCTTCAACCTGTTCAACAACACGAACTTCAACCCGGTCGGCGGCACCGCAGCGCCGTCCTACGTTGGAGCCGTGAAGGACAGCTTCCAGGTGACGACGGCCACGGACCAGGCACGCACGATGCAGATGGCCGTGCGCCTCAGCTTCTGACGTGCGTCTGACGGGGGCGGCGCGCGGCGCCGCCCCCGTCGATCCGGCCACCCTACAGTGTCGCCTCGAGCCGCTCGCAGACCGTGCGCAGCACCTTGATGCGCGCGTGGTGCTTGTTGTCGGCCTCCACCAGCATCCACGGCGCCATGCGCGTGCTGGTGCGCTCGATCATCTCGTTGACCGCCGTCTCGTACTGCGCCCACTTCTCGCGGTTGCGCCAGTCCTCGGGCGTGATCTTCCAGCGCTTCCACCGCACGCGCTCGCGCTCGCTGAACCGCCGCAGCTGCTCCTCCGGCGTCACGTGCAGCCAGAACTTCACCAGCAGGATGCCGTGTGCAACGAGCTGGTCCTCGAACTGGTTGATCTCGGCGTAGGCGCGCATCCACTCGCGCTCGGTGGCGAAGCCCTCGATGCGCTCGACCAGCACGCGCCCGTACCAGCTGCGGTCGTAGATCGTCACGCGGCCCGCCCGTGAGAGGTGGCGCCAGAACCGCCACAGGTAGTGATGGGCCCGCTCCTCGTCGGTCGGCGCCGCGATGGGGATCACCTGGTAATCGCGCGCGTCGAGCGCCCCGGTCACGCGACGAATGGCGCCGCCCTTGCCCGCGGCATCCCATCCTTCGAACACCAGGACCGTTGAGACGCCGCCGAGGGCGGCGCGCTGCTGCAGCCGGTTCAGCCGCCCCTGGAGGCGCTCGATCTGCTCGGCCGCGTCGGTCTTCCGCACCTTCAGGGTCATGTCGAGGTGCCCCAGGATCGTGTCCGACGAGGGCACTTGCTGTGCGTGCCTGACGGCCAGGCTCGTCGATACGGCGGCCACGCTCTTCCGGGGCCGTGGCGCCCGATCGAGCCGCTGGCGGATCGCGTCCCGGATCGCCGTGCCGACCGTCAGGCTTCGGTAGGCGGGATCGGCGCCTTCCACGATGAGCCATGGCGCCTCGGCGCGCGAGGTGTGGCGGATGGCGTGCTCGGCGGCATCGATGAAGCGGTCGTACATCCGCCAGTGCTTCCACTCGAGCCTGGTCACCCGCCAGCGCGTGAGCGGATCGGCCTGCAGCTTGCGCAGCCGCCGCTCCTGCCGCTTGCGATCGAGGTGCATCCAGAACTTCAGGATGAGCGCCCCGTCGTCGGTGAGCGTCCGCTCGAATTCGACGATGCGGTTGAGCCGCTCGTCGAAGCCGGGCGTGCCGATGCGGCGATAGACGCGGTCGAGCACCGGACGGGAGTACCAGCTGCTCAGGTAGAAGCCGATGCGGCCGCGCGGGGGCAGGTTCAGCCAGTAGCGCCAGTACTCCGGGCGCTGCTGCTCCTCCTCGGACGGATCGCCGAAGGCGCGCGTGACCAGCCAGCGCGGGTCGAGCCACGCGTTCAGCAGGTTGACGGTTTCCCCCTTGCCGGCGCCGTCCACGCCGGCAAACAGGACGATGACGGGAAACGGCGCCGCCCGCAGGCGCTGCTGCGCGTCCAGCAACTGCGCGCGCAGCCGGGGCTCGCGCCGCTTGTAATCGTCCCGGGACACCGCCCGGCCCAGTTCGGCCGCCTCGAACATGCCGCACCCCCACGCGCAGCGCATTGTAGCGACGGAACGCTTGTGCGACGTCACCCTTCCTCACGTGCGGCCCTCGCGTGAGGCGTCTCGAACGCCCTGCCGATTCAAGCCGGCCGCGCCGGAGTCGATACCCAGTTCGAGCGGATCCGTCTCAGTGTCCTCGACCCCTGCCCGCCCACTCGCCGGTTCCTCGCTGCTCCTTGTCGGGGCTGACACCGCGGATCCGCCCGACACGACGACCGGCAGGGATGCGGTGCCGGCGGGGTTCTCGCTCGACGATCTGCCGCTGCCTGCCGTCTGGTGCGGGAGGCAGGGTCTGGTCCTGGCAGCCAACGGGCGGGCGCGGTCGGGGCTGCCAGCCTGGATGCACGCCCGGATTGCCGGGCTGGTCCCGCTGGTGGTCCCCGATCATCTCGATCTCGCGCAACGGGCGCTGCTCGCCAGGGGAGGCCGCGTGACGGTCGACCTCAACGCGCCGCGCGGCCACGTGCGCGCGCCGGGTGTCAGGCTCTGCATCGCCAGCCCGCACGGGTCGGCTGGGTTCCTCGTCATCCTCGAGGTGCCGCAGGGCACGGATCCCGCCGCCACGGCTGGTCCGCCGGGCCGGTCTTCCAGGCTGCTCGACGAGCCGGACTTCCAGCGCACGCTGGAGGCCGCGGACCTTGGCAGCTGGGAGTGGCACGCGCCCAGCGGCCGGCTCCGCATCAGCCGGAGCACGGCACGGTTGCTGGGATACGGTTTCGAGGATCTGCCAGTGACCCACGCGGTGTGGCGGGCCCTGTTCGTGGATCCGGCCGATGGCCCGCGCACCGATGACACCCTGCGTGACTACCTGCGCGGTCGAACCAGCGTGTTCAGCATCGAGCATCGCCTCCGGGCGCGCTCGGGCGGGACGGTGTGGCTGAAGGCGGTCGGCCGCGCGGTCGAGTGGGACGCCGACGGGCGCGTGGTGCGCCTCGAGGGGCTGCACTTCGACGTGACCGCCCGGAAGCTGGCGGAGCAGAACCTTGTCGAGAGCGAAGCCCGGTTCCAGGCGATGGCCGACGATGCCCCCGTCCTGATCTGGATCGCCGACGTCACTGGGCGCGCCGACTATTTCAACCGCCAGTGGCTGGAGTTCACGGGGAAGTCGGCGGCCGAACAGGTGAGCGAAGGGTGGGCCAGCCCCGTGCACCCGGAGGACCGCCGGGGCCTGGTGGCGGCCCACGAACGCGCCGTCGTCCGCCGGGAACCGTTCGAGGCGGAGTTCCGCCTTCGCCGGCACGACGGCGAGTACCGCTGGGTGGCCGCGCACGCCCGCCCGCGCTGGCTCGCCGACGGCACGTTCGCGGGGTTCATCGGCTCGTGCATCGACGTCACCGAGCGGCGGCTGGCGGCCGAGACGCTCGCCATCAACCAGAGCCGCCTCAAGCTGGCGTTCGCTGCGTGGGGGGCCGGCTATTTCGAGTACTCCCGCGACCTCTCCCGCGGCTACGTCGATCGGCGGTTCGCCGAACTCTTCGACCTGGCCGCCACCGACTTTCCCGTCCGCAGCATCGTCAGCCACGTGAAGTCGACGGTCATGCCCGAGGACCTGCCCCGGCTGCTGGCTGCCTTCACCAACGTCGTCCGGGGCGAGCAGGACGTGATGGACTTCACCTATCGGGTCGTCACGCCCGATGGCCGGCTGCGCTGGATCCGGACGATGGGTCAACTGGTCTCGCACGATCGGCACGACCCGCGCCACGACATGTTCGCCGGCGTTGTCTTCGACGTGAGCGACGATCACGCCCTGCAGGATCGCCTCTCGCTCCAACTGGCCGGGCTGGAGGCCGTGGCCACCGCCATCGTGATCACCGACCGCCGGGGTCTGGTGGTCTGGGTGAACCCGGCCTTCACCACGCTCACCGGGTACGAGCGTGACGAGATCGCGGGCAGGAATCCGCAGATGCTGAAGTCGGGACGGCAGGGCGATGGGTTCTACCACGACTTCTGGCGCACCATCACGAGCGGGCAGGAGTGGGCCGGCGAGCTGCAGAACCGCCGCAAGGACGGCACGATCTACACCGAGGAGATGACGGTGACGCCCGTGCGCGACGCCGACGGCCAGATCGCGCACTTCATCGCGTTCAAGCGCGACATCACCGAGCGCAAGCGTGCGGAGGCCGAACTCATCGCCGCCCGTAACCTGGCCGACGAGGCCAGCCGGATGAAGAGCCGGTTCCTGGCGATGATGAGCCACGAGCTGCGGACGCCGCTCAACGGGCTGATCGGCTTCACGGAACTGCTGCGATCGACGCCGCTCGACGCCGAGCAGGCCGACTACGTCGCGACGATGCGCGCGAGCAGCGAGACGCTGCTGGCCGTGATCAACGACATCCTCGATTACTCGAAGGTGGAAGCGGGGCGGCTCGACCTCGAGTCGGCTTCCTTCCCGGTGCGCGACGTCATCCGCGACACCGTGCGGCTGTTCACGCCACGCGCCCGCGAGAAAGGGATCGCCCTCGACTGCGAGATTGCGCCTGAGGTGCCGGCAGGGATGATCGGCGACGCGACGCGCCTGCGGCAGGTGCTGGCCAACCTCGTGGGCAACGCCGTGAAGTTCACCGAGGAAGGCCGTGTGCACGTGCGGGCCGACCTCGTCCCGGCTGATCGCCTGCGCATCGCCGTGGCCGACACCGGCATCGGGATCCCGGCCGACCGGCTCGGGCGCCTCTTCCAGCCCTTCTCGCAGGCCGACGCCGCGGTCTCGCGCAAGTACGGCGGCACCGGTCTCGGGCTGTCGATCGCCGCGAGCCTGGCGAGCCTGATGGGCGGCACGCTCACCGCGGCGAGTGTGCCGGGCGCCGGCAGCACGTTCACGGTGGAGGTGCCGTTTGCGCCGGCCGCGGATCAGCCGCTGCCCGAGGCCCCCGAGGGGCCCGACATCAGCGCGTCATTCGCCCGGCGCCACCCGATGGCGGTCCTCGTCGTGGAGGACAACGCCGTGAACCAGAAGCTGGCCTGCGCGACGCTGCGCCGGCTGGGCTACGCGCCGGAGGTGGTCGATTCGGGAGCGGCCGGCGTCGACCGCGCGGCCCGCGGCGGCATCCACTGTGTCCTGATGGACGTGCAGATGCCCGGGATGGACGGGTTCGAGGCCACGCGGTGCATCCGGGCCGCCACGGGCGGCGATGGCATCTACATCGCGGCGATGACGGCCCACACGCTCGAGGGCGATGCGCAACGATGCCTGGACGAGGGGATGAACGATTACGTGGCCAAGCCCTTCCGCATGGAGCAACTGACCGCCGCCCTCGCGCGCGGCCATGCCTGGCTGACCGCGAGAGGGTATGAGCGGCCCCCCGCCTGAGGCAGTGCGGCAACGCGTCGCCCTCGTACCGGATGCGAGGCGCCCCCGGTCCGGCGCCGGACCGTCCGGCTGCTACAGCTTTCGCAGATGAACGCGCCGGATCGTGTGGTCAGCGCTCTTCTCGAGCACGAGGCTGGCTCGCGTGCGCGTGGGAAGGATGTTCTCGCGCAGGTTGGGGCCGTTGATGCGCTGCCAGATGTCGCGCGCCGTGGCCACCGCCTCGGCGTCCGACAGGTTCGCGTAACGATGGAAGTACGATCTGGGATCGGCGAATGCCGTGCCGCGCAGCGTGAGGAACCGGTTCACGTACCACTGCAGGATGTGCGCCTCCTTCGCGTCGACGAACACGGAGAAGTCGAAGAAGTCGGAGACGAACACGCTCGGTGCGTTGGCCACCCGCAGGCCCGACTGCAGCACGTTGAGCCCCTCGACGATCATGATGTCGGGCTGGCACACCTCCACGGTCTCGTCGGCGACGATGTCGTAGCGAAGGTGGGAGTAGACCGGGGCCCGCACCTGCTCGCGGCCCGATTTCACGTCGGCCACGAACCGGATGAGCCGCCGCACGTCGTAGCTCTCCGGAAACCCCTTGCGATCCATCAGGCCACGGGCCTTCAGCACGCGGTTGGGGTAGAGGAAGCCGTCGGTGGTGACCAGGTCGACCTTCGGGTGGTTGGGCCAGCGCGAGAGCAGTTCGCGCAGCACGCGTGCCGACGTGCTCTTGCCCACCGCCACGCTGCCCGCGATGCCGATCACGTACGGCACCTTGGCCGTGGAATCACCGAGGAACCGGCCGCGTGCCAGGTAGAGCCCCTGCCGCGCCGCCACGTACAGATTCAGCAGGCGGGACAGCGGCAGGTAGATCTTCACCACTTCCTCGAGCGACAGGGCCTCGTTGATGCCCCGGAGGCGCTCGAGATCGGATTCCGAGAGCGTGAGTGGCGTCGAGGCGCGCAGGGCAGCCCACTCGTCGTGGTCGAACGTGATGTAGGGGGAGAAGGGGGGCGAAGCGGTCGCCGGCGCGCGCACGCCGCGACTCTACCACGAGTGACTGCCGGCCCGGCGCGCCGGTGCGCGGCATGTAACCAGGCGGCTCTGCCCGCGCCACGCGATCCGGCGGCGCAGGGTCCGGCCGCCGCGGACTGGTGCACGACGCCGCGTCACGCGGCCGACTGTCGAGGTGCTACACTGCGCCTGGTCGGGCCGGCCGCGGCCCGTGAGGAGCCGAACCCTGGACGCACGACTGCGGGACTTCGTCGATCTGGCGGCCATCACGCTCGGGGCCACCGAGCAGACGGTGCGGCGGGCAACGGCGGCCGTGCTCGATCTGGCCGCCCAGGCGGCGCCCGCGGCCGACGTCCAGCAGTTGCTCTCGCGCATTCCCGGCGCGGCCGAACTGCTCGCCTCGTTCCGCCCCGCCCCGCCGCCTCCACCGGGCGGCGTGGCCGGCGCGCTCGGCGATCTCGTCACCAGCGCGGCCACCGCGATTCAAGGCACCATCGGCAGCGGCGCGGCGTTGCTGCGGCTGTTGACCGAAGTGGGATTCGATCCCCAGAAGGCGTCGCAGTTCGCGATGATGTTCGTCGACTTCGCGCGGACCTACGCGGACAGCGATCTCGTCAATCGCGTGGTCGATGCGATTCCTGGTGCCAGGCAACTGCTCGGACGGTGAGCGGTCCGCCGGGCCTCGTTCCCCCCACGGCCCGGGGAGGCTACCTCTTCGGGATGGTCCAGAAGTAGACCGTGCGGCCGTCGACGTCGAGTTTCTGCTCGGGCGGCCACGAATCGGGCATGCCGAAGGCGTGTGACACCACGCGGGTGCCGGGCCTGAGTTCCTTCATGAGCTTCGGCATCAGCTTCTCGTTGAGCGACGGCAGCAGATAGAGCGTCACGACCGTGGCTTCACTGATGTCGGTGGTGAACAGATCGGCCTGCATGAACTTCACCCGGTCGTTCACGCCGGCGCGGGCGGCGTTGGCCGTGGCCTCCTGGATGCGCTCGGGGTCGATGTCGATGCCCACCCCGCGGGCGCCGTGCTTCTGCGCGGCGGCGATCACGATGCGGCCGTCTCCGCACCCGAGGTCGTAGACGACGTCGCCGGGGCCGACCTTCGCGACCTTCAGCATCGCCTCCACCACCTGCTCCGGCGTGGGGACGAAGATGACGTCGGGCGTGCGCGCCGGCGCCTGCGCCGTCGCCTGCGGCGAGACGGCGCGGACGGAGGTGGCGAGCGGGGCAGACAGGATCGCGGCGGCGAACGCGGCCGCGGCATACAGGGGGAATCGTCTCGCGGACATCGGGCCTCCAGGGAAGCGGCAGAACCGCTGCGCCGCAGTGTGTACCGCCGTGCCGGCGGGATGCAAGGGGCGCCACCGGCTCACGCCCCACCGTCCTTCCTGGCGGCGGCGACGCCCGCGCGCATGTCCCGCAGCGTGCGATCGAGCGAGTCGCGCGGAACCGAGCGGACGAACGGTCCGACGATGAAGCCGAGGCCGAACGGGATGTCGCGGCTCAGGCTCACCGACTCGCACTCGACGATGACGCCATCCCGGGTCTGCAGGAACCGCCAGTAGGAGTTCAGGCGCCAGAGGTAGCCGCGATCCGCGCCCGGCGGCTTCTCGCGCTCCAGCGGCGTGCCGGCGCGATCGAGTTCCGCGATGCGGGTGGCGGAGCTGCGGCTCGACGCGCGCACGGCGTCGTGGCGGCGGTAGACCACATCGTGCTCGGTGTCGTAGTGCGCGCTCACGCCGAAGCGCGATCGCTGCAGTTTCAGGAAGACGTGGAACCGGTTGCCGTCGTGCGCCAGCGTCCTGGACGCCATCACGTCGGTGTAGTAGCGCGCATGCCGGTCGTAGGCCTGGACGAAGGCCAGCACCTCGTCGACGGTGGCGCCGGGCACCAGCACGGCGCCCAGCCAGTGATGGAACAGGGCGCCGGAGGCGTCCTGAGGCGCACCTGGTGGCGGGTCCATGTGGTGGACGAAGACCTCGCCGCGCGACAGCGCGGCCCTGGCCGCCGGGACGACCCCGGGGCCCAGTGTCTCGAAGACGAGCCACGGCCCGCCCTCACGCGCGAGTTCGGCGCCGATGCGCCGCTCGCTCGCGGCGACGTAGGCGTGCCAGGCGGTCAGCGCCGCTGGCGCCGGCCCCTCGGCCTCGGGCGCCGCCGCACGGGTCACCGGCGGCAGGCCGGCCAGCGCGGCCAGCAGCAGCAGGGATCGGAGGCGGACGGCTCGCCCCCGGGCTTCGTGTCTCACGCGCTGTCTCGTGCCCATCTCGGCTCCACCCTGCGGAAGGTGAGAACCGTCCGGGATCCGGCTCACGACGCGGCGATGCGGCGGCGCTGCGCGGATGCGTGCGCCCGTCGGGATCAGCGGTCGTCGCGGCCGCCGCCGATCAGGCCGAGCCGCCACGCCCAGTAGAGCAGGGTGAGCAGCGAGGTGACGAATGCGGCCACGTAGGTCATGGCGGCGGCGTCGAGCACCTTCTTCGCGCCGGTCAGTTCCTGCGGGCTGACGTAGCCGCCGCGCTCGAGCGTGACCAGGGCGCGACGGCTCGCATCGAACTCCACCGGCAGCGTGACGAGCGTGAACACCGTGGTGGTGGCAAACAGCAGCACGCCGAGCAGCCCGAGCTTGCCGCCGAGGGCGGTGGTGGCGCCGCCCATCATGAGGGCGCCCATGAGGACGAGCATCGAGAGCCCGCCGCCGAAGTTGGCCACCGGCACCCAGGCCGAGCGGAACCCCAGCGGCGCGTAGTTCTGCGCGTGCTGGATGGCGTGGCCCACCTCGTGGGCCGCGACGCCGACGGCCGCCATGCTGCGACTGCCGTAGATCGGCTCGCTGAGCCGCAGCGTCCGCGTGCGCGGGTCGTAGTGATCCGACAGCTCGCCGGCGACCGGCTCCACCCGCACGTCGCGGATCCCGTTGTCGGCGAGGATGCGCCGCGCCACGTCGGCGCCGGTCAGCCCGGACGCGGTGGCGTACTGACTGTACTTGCCGAAGGTGCTCTTGACCTTGAACTGGGCCCACAGGCTCAGCGCCATGCCGAGCCCGATCACCAGCCAATACACCGGGTCGAAATACATCGGTCCGTTCTCCAGATCCGTCGTCGAATTCCGCGCCGGATCTCAGGGTCCAATTCTACCTGAGCTGAACCCGGCCGACGGCAGGTGAAGGGCCGGCATCAGCCGGACCGGCGGTGCCCCCGGCGCGGGGAATCCCGCGGGCGTTCACTCGTCCTCACCACGCACGATGCGCCGCGCGTGCGGCAGAGCGAGGTGACGGATGACGGGGACGCGACGCGGTATCATCGGGGCTCCGGAGGACGTCCGATGACGAGTGCTCATCTGCCGCGTCTGGCGGCGTGTGCGGTTCTGGTTCCGTTCATGGTCCTTCTCGCCCCGACGCCGGCTGTCGCCCAGTTCGGCGGCGAGTGGGAACGGCTGAGCTGTGAGTCGCGCGACGGCCGCGAGAACTACTGCCGCGCCTCGATTGGCGGTGACGTGCGGATTCGTCGTCAGCTCAGCGATGCTCCCTGCCGCGAGGGCCGCACCTGGCGCTGGGACCGCGGTGGCATCTGGGTGTCGGGCGGCTGCCGGGCGGAGTTCGAGTTCCGGCGGCGCGGCGGCCCCGGCGGCTGGGGCGGCGGTGGTGGCGGCTGGGGCGGCGGCGGTGGCGGCGCCTGGGGCGGACGGCGCGAGTTCGTCACCTGTCAGTCGGAGGGCAACCGCGAGGCGTTCTGCCCGGCGGCCATTGGCGGCGACGTCCAGCTGGCGCGACAGCTCAGCGACGCCGACTGCGTGTTCGGCCGCACCTGGAACTGGACGAACAACGGCGTCACCGTGTGGAACGGCTGCCGGGCCGAGTTCTCCTACCGCCCGCGCGGCGGCGAACTGCCCCCGGACGGTCCGCGCATGTCCCGCGTCACCTGCCAGTCACAGGGCGGGCGTGAGTCGTTCTGCCCGGCGCCGATCGGCGGCGAGGTCCGGGTGGCGCGCAACATCAGCGACACGCGCTGCCGCGAGGGGCGCAACTGGAGCTGGACCAGCGAGGGCGTGCGCGTCTGGGACGGGTGCCGCGCGGAGTTCGAGTACCGCACGCGGCGCTAGCGCGCCAGCCCGCGGCCCGGCCACCGCCAGATCCGCGTGGCGCGCGCGTCCTCGGCAGCGGGGCGCGCGAAGTTGACGCCGGCCCTGGTCCCGGGTCAAGATGGCGGCGACGTGGCGCCATCGCACGGCGCCACGTCGAGCGCCCCCGCTCGCACGGCCTGTCGCGCTGCCTGGCGGTCACGACGTCGTTCGACGCGAGCCCGGTCCTCGCACCGTCCGCCCCCACGGACGAGCCCCTGCCCTCGCCGCACGTCGGCGGCCGCTTCGCCGGTCCTGCATTCCCCCCGGCGTCTCCAGCTCCCGCGTCAGACTCCGTGTGCGCCGCCACGATCGACGAAAGGATCCGTGATGAGCGTCGCGACGGAACCGCGCACCCTCGAAACCGCCGAGCAGGATTTCATCGATGGCGTGCTCGCCAAGTACAAGGGCAAGGCGGGCGCCCTGCTCGGCATCCTGCAGGAACTGCAGGAGCGCCACCCCAGCAAGTACCTGACCGAGGAGGTGCTGAGCTACGTGGCCGCCCGCACCGAGTTCTTCAAGGCGCAGGTCTACAGCGTGGCCACCTTCTACGCGCTGTTCAACCTGAAGCCGCAGGGGCAGCACACCGTCTGCATCTGCCGCGGCACCGCGTGTCACACGCGCGGGTCGCGCGCGCTGCTCTCGCGCATGAAGCTCGAGCTCGGCCTGCGCGGTGAGGACGAGGAGGGCAGCGCCGACAAGCTGTCGGTGACGACGCCCGACGGCCGGTTCACGGTGCGCACGGTCGCCTGCTTCGGCCAGTGCGCGCTCGCCCCGGTGGTGGAAATCGACCACCGCGTGCTGGGTCACGTCAACGAGCACGCGCTGCACCGCGAGGTGGATGCGCTGCGGAAGGGAGGCCGGTGATGCCCCGCATCGTCGACCTGTCGGCATTCCGCGCCGTGCGCGAAGCAGGGCTGGCCAAGCTGCTGCCGTCGCGCCCGCGCGTTGCGATCGGCATGGGCACGTGCGGCTCCGGAAACGGTGCCGAGTCGGTGTTCCATGCCTTCACGGACGACATCCGGCGCCGTGGCCTCGACATCTCGCTCTCGCAGGTGGGTTGCCTGGGCTTCTGCGCGGTGGAGCCGCTCGTCAACGTCTGGCTGCCGGGCAAGCCGCTGGTGGTTCTCCACAGGGTCGAGGCGGGTGACGTGCCGGCGATCCTCGACGATCTCTGTGCCGGGCGGGTGCCGGCCGAGCTGGCGCTCTGCCGGATCGAGGAGTGGGATCACATCACCTCGCACGTCAGGTACGGGACCGGCCTGCCCGACATCCCGCACTGGCACGAGGTGCCGTTCTTCAGCGGCCAGCGCAAGATCGTCATGCGCAACTGCGGCCTGATCAGCCCGGTCGACATCGAGGAGTACTTCGCCGTCGGGGGCTACGAGGCCCTCTACAAGGTGCTCATCGACAGCAACCCCGAGGCGGCGATCGAGCAGATCAAGGCCTCGAAGCTCCGCGGGCGCGGGGGCGCCGGCTTCCCGACCGGCCTCAAGTGGGAGTTCCTGCGCAAGGCGCGCGCCGATCGCAAGTACCTGATCTGCAACGCGGACGAGGGCGATCCCGGCGCCTACATGAACCGCAACGAGATCGAGAGCGATCCCCACGCGTTGATCGAGGGCATGATCATCGGCGCCTTCGTCACCGGCGCGAGCGAGGGCATCGTCTACGTGCGCGCGGAGTACCCGCTGGCCGTGCACCGGCTGCACCGCGCGGTGGAGCAGGCGAAGGAGTACGGGCTGCTCGGCGACAACATCCTCGGCCGCGGCTTCCACTTCCACCTCGGCCTGGTGGAGGGCGCCGGGGCGTTCGTCTGCGGCGAGGAGACCGCGCTCATCCGCTCGCTCGAGGGCAAGGCCGGCCGGCCGACGCCGCGACCGCCCTATCCGGCGCAGAAGGGCCTGTACGGGTTCCCGACCAGCATCAACAACGTCGAGACCTGGTACAACGTCGCGCCCATCGTGATGCGCGGCGCGGCGTGGTTCACCGAGACCGGCAGCCCGAAGAGCGCCGGCACGAAGGTGTTCTCGCTGGTGGGCAAGGTGGCCAACACCGGGCTGGTGGAGATGCCGCTCGGCACGCCCCTGCGCCACTTCGTCTACGACGTGGGCGGCGGCGGCCCCAACGGCCACGCGATCAAGGCGGTGCAGACCGGCGGGCCGTCGGGCGGCTGCATCCCGCAGGACATGTTCGACACGCCGGTGGACTACGAGACGCTCGCGCAGTTGGGCTCGATCATGGGGTCGGGCGGCATCGTCGTGATGGACGAAGACAACTGCATGGTGGACGTCGCCCGCTACTTCATCGAGTTCACGCACTCGGAATCGTGCGGCAAGTGCGTACCGTGTCGCGTGGGCCTCGACAAGGCGCTGCAGCTGCTCAACAAGTTCACGCACGGCACGGCCACCGCCGCCGACCTGAAGCTGCTCGAGGAACTCGGGCCGATGATCCGCGACATGTCGCTGTGCGGGCTCGGCACGAGCGCGCCGAACCCGGTGCTGACGACGATCCGGCACTTCCGCAACGAGTTCGAGGATCACATCCGCGCGCACCGGTGCCGCGCCGGCGTGTGCGAGGACCTCGCGCTCTCGCCGTGCGAGAACAGCTGCCCGCTGCACATGAACATCCCGCGCTACCTCCAGCTGTGCAAGGAGGACCGGCTCGAGGACGCCTTCGAGTCGGTGGTGATGGACAACCCGCTGCCGGCCTCCACCGGCCGCGTCTGCCAGCACCCGTGCGACAACCGCTGCCGGCGCGCCGCCATGGACGAAGCGGTGAACATGCGCGAGGTGCACCGCTTCATCGCCGACCAGGTGTACCTGTCGGACCTGTTCGAGCCGATGGTGGAGCGCATCCGGGCGCGCAGGCTGCCGCCCACCGGCAAGAAGGTGGCGGTGGTCGGCGCCGGCCCCACCGGCCTCACCGCCGCGTTCTACCTCACGCTGCTCGGCCACGAGGTGACCGTCTACGAGTCGAACGCCGAGCCGGGCGGCATGCTGCGCTACGCGCTGCCCGACTACCGGCTGCCGAAGGACGTGCTCGCCAGGGAACTGGAGCTCATCGAGCGGATGGGCGTGCGCTACGTCTTCAACACGGTGGTGTCGAAGGACGTCGGCCTCAACGAGCTCGCGGCCGATTACGACGCCGTCTTCCTCTCGATCGGTACCTGGAAGGAAGCATGGGTGCACCTGCCGGGCACGGAACTCGAGGGCGTGATGCCGGCGCTGCCGTTCCTCGAGAAGGTGGCCAAGGACGAGCCGGTGGCGCTCGGGCGGAAGGTGGTGGTGATCGGCGGCGGCAACGCGGCCATCGACTCGGCGCGCACCGCGCTGCGGCTCGGCGCGCAGTCGACCGTCGTCTACCGCCGCGAGCGGAAGGACATGCCGGCGATCCCCGAGGAGACGGAGGCCGCCGAGGCCGAGGGTGTCGAGTTCGTGTTCCTCGCCGCGCCGCACCGCATCGTCGGCGACGCCACCGGGCGCGTGAAGGCGATCGAGGTGACGCGGACGCGCCTCGGGGAATACGACCGGACCGGACGCCGCAAGCCGATCGCCACCGACGAGATCCGCAGCATCGCGTGCGACATGGTGATCCTGGCCGTGGGCGAGACCGTGGACAAGGACTTCGCCATCGCCTCGGGCCTGAAGATCAGCGAGCAGGGCACCGTCGAGGTGGATCGGTACTCGCTCGAGACCAGCCGCCCGATGTTCTACGCCGGCGGCGACGTCATCACCGGCGCCAACAACGTGTCGACCGCCATGGGCTACGGCAAGCGGGCGGTGCGCTACATCGACGCGCGGCTGATGGGCGCGAGCCGGATGCCGCTGATCATGCCGCAGTTCGAGTACGAGAACACCCCGCCCGCGCACGTGAGCGAGGCCCGGCGCCACTGCCCGGGTGAGCGCCCCGCCGCCGAGCGCGCGAGGAACTTCGACGAAGCCGTCATCACCCTCACCGCCGTCGAGGCCACCGAGGAGTCGTTCCGGTGCCTGCGGTGCGACATCAAGGGCGAGGAGCACTGACACCATGGCGAGCATCTCGATTCGCATCGACGGCGAATACATCAAGGCGGAGGAGGGGACGAGCATCCTCGAGGCCGCCTGGGAGAGCGGTCGGCGCATCCCCTCGCTCTGCTACATGAAGGGACTGTCGCCGGTCGGCGCGTGCCGGCTCTGCATGGTGGAGGTCGCCGGCGTGAACCGCCTGCTGCCGGCCTGCACCACGCCGGCCGAGGACGGCATGTCGGTCACCACCAACTCCGCCCGGTTGAAGGACTACCGGCGGATGGTGCTCGAACTGCTGTTCGTCGAGCGCAACCACGTGTGCGCGGTGTGCGTGAGCAACAACCACTGCGAGCTGCAGGCGCTGGCCCAGCAACTGGGCGTGACCAGCGCGCGCTACACCTACAGCTACCCGCGGCTGCCGGTCGACACCTCGCACCCGCGCTTCGTGCTCGACCACAACCGCTGCATCCTCTGCACCCGCTGCGTGCGCGTCTGCGCCGAGTTCGAGGGCGCGAGCGTGTGGGACGTGATGTCGCGCGGCGTCGGGTCGATGATCGTGGCCGAGATGAACCGGCCGTGGGGCGAGTCGACCGACTGCACCAGCTGCGGCAAGTGCCTGCAGGCCTGCCCCACGGGCGCGCTCGCCGAGAAGGGGCGCGCCGCCGAGGAGATGGTGAAGCACCGGGAACGCATCAGCCGCCTGGCCCTGCTTCGAGAGGTGCAACCATGAGCAAGATGACGCTGGCCACCGTGTGGCTCGACGGCTGTTCCGGCTGCCACATGTCGCTGCTCGACATCGACGAGAACATCGCCCTCCTCGCCCAGAAGGCCGACATCGTCTACGGCCCGCTGGTCGACGCGCAGGAGTTCCCCGAGCAGGTGGACGTGACGCTGGTCGAGGGCGCCGTCAGCAACCAGGACGACCTGCGGCTGGCGCAGACCGTCCGCCGCTGCAGCCGCATCGTCGTCGCGCTGGGCGACTGCGCCGTCACCGGCAACGTGCCCTCCATGCGCAACGGCATCCCGGTGAAGCGGCTGCTGGAGTCGGTTTACGTCGATGGCGTCTCGGCCGATCCGAAGGTGCCGGGCGACGGCGTGCCGGCCCTGCTCAGGCGCGCCGTGCCGGTGCACGAGGTGGTTCCCGTGGACCTGCACGTGCCCGGATGCCCGCCGAAGGCCGACGCCATCCTCTACGCCGCCGGCGAACTGCTGGCGGGGCGGCGGCCCGAGCTGGCGTCGAAGGTGAAGTTCGGCTGATCGATCCGCCGTCGCGCCGGCGCGCCACGCGCTGCCGGCGCGGCGCGCGGCACGCCCGCGACAGGGAGCCCGCCGTGCAGAAGATCACGATCAATCACGTTACCCGCATCGAAGGCCACGCCCGCATCACGATTCACCTCGACGAGGCCGGCAAGGTGGCGCGCACGCAGTTCCACGTGACGCAGTTGCGCGGCTTCGAGCGGCTCGTCGAGGGACGGCCCTACTACGAGATGCCGGCGATCACCGCGCGCATCTGCGGCATCTGCCCGGTGAGCCACCTGCTCGCCTCCGTCAAGGCGTGCGACACGATCATGGCGGTGCGCATTCCCGCGGCCGCCGCGCGGCTGCGCGAGCTGCTGCACTGCGCCCAGATCGTCCAGAGCCACGCGCTGAGCTTCTTCCACCTCTCGGGGCCCGACCTGCTGCTGGGCATGGACAGCGACCCCGCCGCGCGCAACGTCGTCGGCCTGCTCGAACGGCACCCGGACGTCGCCCGCGACGGCATCGCCCTGCGCAAGTTCGGGCAGCAGGCGATCGAGCGGCTCGCCGGCGAGCGCATCCACCCGGCGTGGACCGTGCCGGGCGGCGTCAACAGGCCCCTGTCGCAGGAGGCGCGCGATGCCATCCTGGGTGAACTGCCGATGGCGCGCGCGATCCAGCGCCGCACGATCCGCCGCTTCAAGGGGATGCTCGACGGCTTCGACGAGGAGATCGCCGCCTTCGGCACCGCGCCGACGATGTACGCGGGCCTGGTGTCGCCCGACGGCGCGCTGCGGCTCTACGACGGCGTGCTGCGGGTGAAGGACGCCGCCGGCGCGGTGGTGGCCGACGTCGCCGACCCGCTCCGCTACGGCGACTGCATCGGCGAGGCAGCGCTGGCCGACTCCTACCTGAAGGCGCCGTACTTCAAGCCGCACGGCTACCCCGACGGCATCTACCGCGTCGGGCCGCTCGCGCGCCTGAACGTCGCCGATCGCTGCGGCACGGAGGACGCCGACGCCGAGTTCGCCGAATACCACCAGCGGTTCGGCGCGGTCGTGCAGAGCTCGTTCAACTTCCACTACGCGCGGCTCATCGAGGCGACCTGCGCGCTCGAGCGCATGGAGCAACTGCTGCACGATCCCGAGATCCTCTCCACCCACGTGCGCGCCACGGCGGAGGTGAACGCGCTGGAGGGCGTCGGCATCATCGAGGCGCCGCGGGGCACGCTCATCCACCACTATAAGGTGAACGAGCGGGGGGCCATCACCTGGGCCAACCTCATCGTCGCCACCGGCCACAACAACCTGGCGATCGGCAGGAGCGTGGAGCAGGTGAGCAAGCGCTTCGTGGACGGCGCGAAGCTGCAGGAAGGGATGCTCAACCGCGTGCAGGCCGTCGTGCGCGCCTACGATCCGTGCCTGAGCTGCTCGACGCACGCCTCCGGCGTGCCGCAGGTGCAGGTGGACCTGGTCGCCAGCGACGGCACGGTGCTCGACACGGTGCGCAGCTGAGGGGAACTCCGCAGGGCGGCCCGTGGGATGAGGCCAGGGCCGCCCTGCACCGCAGGTCGCAGACCCCAAGCCCCAAGCCCCGCGCCTCTGTCACCGTTCTGTCAGCGATTGGTGCCGCACGCGTCAGCGGTTGGCGCCTGTGTCAGGTCTCCGTGAGAACGAAGGCAGGCCTGATTTCCCGCCTGTATTCGTCCGTATGATGCGGGTTGCGGCGAGGCCGTCGGCGGGCGCATGCGGCGCCCGCAGGCCCCTGCCCCGAGGCCCGCCACCATGACGCCCCACCCGCTGGGCACGCGCGCCCGCGTCCTGCTCACATCCGTATTCGGTCCCTTCGCCCAGGATGACGAGTTCGGCAGCCGCGCCATCAACCCGATGGAGCTCTACCAGAACCAGGTGACGCGCGAGCAGGGGCCGTTCTCGCTGCGGATGTTCCACCGCTCGTGGGGCCTCCTGCTCATCCAGCACAACCTGACGGCGCCCACGGCGCTGCTCGATTTCCCCACGCGCGCACGCTTCATCGAGGAGATCACCAGCACCCGGTACGACATCATCGGCATCTCGGGGATCATCGTCAACGTCGGCAAGGTGCGCGAGATGTGCCGGCTGGTCCGCGCGCACTCGCCGCACTCGACCATCGTCGTCGGCGGGCACGTCTCGGCAATCCCCGGCGTCGAGTCGATGATCGACGCCGATCACATCGTCAAGGGCGAGGGCGTGGCGTGGTTTCGCGAGTTCCTCGGCGAGCCGGCCGACGCGCCGGTGAAGCACCCGCCGCTGCTCTCCTCCTTCGGCTTCCGCGTGATGGGTGTGTCGCCGCCGCAGGGGGCGGGCAACGTGGCGGCCACCATCGTGACGTCGGTGGGCTGCCCGCTCGGCTGCAACTTCTGCACGACCTCGGCGTTCTTCGGCGGCAAGGGGAAGGTGGTGACCTACTTCCAGACCGGCGAGGATCTGTTCCGCGTGATGTGCGAGGCCGAGGCGGCGCTCGGGGTGTCGGCCTTCTTCATGATGGACGAGAACTTCCTGCTGTTCAGGCGGCGGGCGATGCAGCTGCTGGAGCTGATGCGCCGCGACGGCAAGGCGTGGACGCTCTACGTGTTCTCGTCGGCGAACGCCATCGCCAAGTACACGAGGCGCGAGCTGGTGGAGCTGGGCATCAGCTGGATCTGGATGGGCCTGGAGTCGGCCAACAGCCAGTACGCGAAGCTGAACGGCGCCGACACGAAGGCACTCGTCAGGGATCTCCAGGATCACGGCATCAGGGTCCTCGGATCGACCATCGTCGGGCTCGAGCACCACACGCCGGAGAACATCGGCGAGGAACTGGAGTACGCCGTGTCGCACGGGACCGACTTCCACCAGTTCATGCTCTACACGCCGGTGCCCGGCACGCCGCTCTACGCCGAGATGCAGGCGGCCGGCCGGCTGGATCCGGCCTCGGATCTGGCGGACATCCACGGCCAGCACACGTTCAACTTCCGGCACGCCGCCATCTCGCGCGACGACTCGAAGCGCTGGCTCGACTTCGCGTTCCGGCGCGACTACGAGGTGAACGGCCCCAGCCTGTTCCGCCTGATGCGGACATCGTTCAACGGCTGGAAGCGCTACCACGACGACGCCGACCCGCGCGTGCGGGCGCGGATCGCGCAGGAGGGCCTTCAGCTGGCGACCGGCTACGCCGCGTCGCTCTGGGCCATCGCGCGCTACCTGCGGCGCGAGGGCTCGGCCGTGGCGGCCGAGGCCGACGCGCTGGTGCGTGAGATGAAGCAGGCGCTCGGCTGGAGAGCGCGCCTGGCGGCGGCCCTCGGCGGCCCGGCGCTGCTGTGGACGACGCGGTGCGAGGCGAGGCGCTTCCCGAACGGCCGGCCGATGGAGCCGCGAACCTTCCTCGAGCGCCGGAACTGGGATGCGCCCGCCGAGGCGGCACGCGAAGCCCCGATGGTCGCCGCGGCGCGGGCGGCGGCCAGGGCCGCCGCCCTGTAGGGACTGCGGTCGAGGCCACGCCGGTGTGGCCTCGGCCCCTATCGGACCGAGTATCCCCTGGCCAGGGCCGTGAACTCGGCCACCTGCGCCTCGGCCCAGGCCGGATCGCGTCCGAGCTCCCCGGCCAGCAGCCGCGCCGCCGTCGGCGCCATCCGCACGGCTGCCGCCGCGTTCAGCATCAGCGCCCGCGTGCGGCGCACCAGCACGTCCTCCAGCGTGCGCGCCATCTCGTGCCGCGCCGCCCAGACGATTTCCGCCTCCAGATACGGCAGTTCGGCGTCGAGTCGCGCGCCGAGACCCGGCTTGCTGTCGGCCAGCGCACGGACGGCCGGGGCGTCCGACCCGTAGACCGCCAGATCCTCGAACTTCTCCGGCGCCGAGTGGAAGCCGTGCACGTTGAGCGACTTCGTCACGCACGGGCGCTCGGGCAGCCGCGCCAGGTCGGCCGCCTGGTTCACCGTGTCCTCGGCCATGTGGCGGTAAGTGGTCCACTTGCCGCCGGTCGTCGTGAGCAGGCCCGAGGGGTCGATGTGGATCGTGTGGTCGCGGGAGAGCGCGGCCGTGAGCTTGCTGTCGCCGCTCTTCACCAGCGGGCGGATGCCGACGAAGACGCTCAGCACGTCGCCACGCGTCGGCGGCTTGTGCAGGTATTGTGCGGCGGTCTCGAGGATGAAGGCGATCTCCTCCTCCATCGGCAGTGGTTCCAGCGTGGGCGTGTCGATGGGGGTGTCGGTGGTGCCCACCAGCGTGTGGCCGTGCCACGGGATGCCGAACATCACGCGGCCGTCGCGGGTGTGAGGCACCATGATGGCGCTGTCGCCCGGCAGGAACGCGCGCGGGAACACGAGGTGGATGCCCTGGCTGGGCGCGATGAGCGGCGGCACGCCCGGATCGGCCATCTGGCGCACGCCGTCGGCGAAGGGGCCCGTCGCGTTGATCACGACCCTGGCGGGCACGCGCAGTTCGTGCCCCGACTCGAGGTCGCGCGCCATCACGCCGTCCACGAACCCGTCGCTGCCACGGGTGACGGCGGTCACCGGCACGTAGTTGGCCAGCACGGCGCCCTGTTCGGCCGCCGTCTGCACGAGGTTCACCAGCAGCCGCGCGTCGTCGAACTGGCCGTCGTAGTAGACGACCCCGCCGCGCAGCCCCTCGGTCTTGATCGTGGGCAGCCGCTGCAGGGTTTCCTCGCGCGACAGGATCTCGGACTTCCCGAAGCCGTACTTGCCGGCCAGCACGTTGTAGACCTTCAGGCCGAGACCGTAGAAGGGCGCCTCCCACCAGTCGTAGTTCGGCACGACGAACGCCAGGTTGCTCACGAGGTGCGGGGCGTTCTGCCGCAGGATGCCGCGCTCCTTCAGCGCCTCCATGACCAGCGAGATGTTGCCCTGTTCGAGGTACCGTACGCCGCCGTGCACGAGCTTCGTGCTGCGGCTCGAGGTGCCCTTGCCGAAGTCGTGCTGTTCGAGCAGCGCGACGTCGTAGCCGCGCGAGGCGGCGTCCACGGCGATGCCGACGCCGGTGGCGCCCCCGCCCACGACCACCAGGTCCCAGGGAGTGGCGCGCTCCGCGAGGCGCGCCACCATCGTCGTCCGGTTCATCGTCCACCTCCAGCCGGCAGCCAGGCGCGCGACCGCGAGAGCGCCTCCTGCCAGCGTGCCTTCATCTCGTCCATCCGAGCGCGTGGCGCCGAGGGCTCGAAACGGCGGTCGACGCGCCACTGACTGGAGATCTCGCCCGGCGAGGCCCAGAAGCCCACGGCGAGGCCGGCCAGGTAGGCCGCGCCCAGCGCCGTGGTCTCGGTGACCGCAGGCCGCACGACCGGCACGCCGAGCACGTCGGCCTGGAACTGCATCAGCATGTCGTTGGTGCTCGCGCCGCCGTCCACGCGCAGTTCGGAGAGCGGGATGCCGGCGTCACGGTGCACGGCATCGAGCAGGTCGCCCACCTGGTAGGCGATGCTCTCGAGGGCCGCGCGCGCGATGTGCGCGCCGGTGGTGCCGCGCGTGATGCCGACGATCGTGCCGCGCGCGTAGGCGTCCCAGTGCGGCGCGCCGAGGCCGGCGAAGGCCGGCACCAGGTAGACGCCGCCGTTGTCGGGTACCGACTGCGCGAGCGCCTCGACCTCGCCCGATGTCTGAATCAACCCCAGGCCGTCGCGCAGCCACTGCACCACGGCGCCGCCGATGAACACGCTGCCTTCGAGGGCGTACTCGGTGCGATCGCCGATTCGCCACGCGACGGTCGACACCAGCCGGTTGCGGGAGGTGACCGGTGCGGCGCCGGTGTTCTGCAGCGCGAAGCAGCCCGTGCCGTAGGTGTTCTTCGTGAGGCCCGGCGCCACGCACATCTGGCCGAAGAGCGCGGCCTGCTGATCGCCGGCGATGCCCGCGATCGGCACGTCCTGCAGGCCGAGCGTCGTCGAGACGCGGCCGTAGACCTCGCTCGAGGGCCGAACCTCGGGCAGCATGCTTGCCGGGACGTCGAGCAGGCGCAGCAGGTCCTCGTCCCAGGCCATCGTGTGGATGTTGAAGAGCATCGTCCGCGAGGCGTTGCTGACGTCGGTGATGTGCGTCGCGCCGCTCGTCAGCTTCCACACCAGCCACGAGTCGACCGTGCCGAACGCCAGGCGGCCGGCGCGCGCCTTCTCGCGGGCGCCCTCCACGTGATCGAGGATCCAGGCCACCTTCGTGCCCGAGAAGTAGGCGTCGATCACCAGCCCGGTGCGGTCACGCACCAGCGCCTCGTGGCCGGCGGCCTTCAGGCGATCGCAGTGCTCCGCCGTGCGCCGATCCTGCCAGACGATGGCGTTGTGCACCGGCTGGCCCGTCTCGCGATCCCAGACGACGGTGGTTTCGCGCTGGTTGGTGATGCCGAGTGCCGCCACGTCGCGCGGCCGCACGTGGGCGCGGCCCAGCACCTCGGTGGCGACCGAGATCTGCGACGTCCAGATCTCCTGCGGGTCGTGCTCCACCCAGCCAGGCTGCGGGAAGATCTGCGGGAACTCCTTCTGGGCGGTGCCCAGCACCGCGCCGTCGTGATCGAAGAGGATGGCGCGGGAACTCGTGGTGCCCTGGTCCAGGGCGAGGATGCACGGCACGATGGCCTCCGGGAGTCGAAGGGGACGGCCGGCCGGCCGCCCCTGGTCGGGCGGACTTGCACGGGCAGTGTAGCGGAGACGCGATATACTCCGCCAGCTTGCGTGGCGCGGGCACGCGGGACGAGCCGAATCGGCAGGCCTGGCGCTGGCTGCCCTCGCAGGCGAGCCGAAGGAGGAGTGCCGCATGCCGCGTGGGATGGGTCGTGAACTGCTCGCCGAGTTCCTGGGAACTTTCGTTCTGATCGCGTTCGGCGTCGGCGTGGTCGCGCAGTTCGTGCTGAGCCGCGGCGTCAACGGCAGCTACCTCGCCATCAACCTCTGCTGGGGCCTGGGCGTGACGATGGGGTGTCACGTGGCGATGGGCGTGTCGGGCGCGCACCTGAACCCGGCGGTCACGCTCGGCCTGGCCGTCCACCGCGGCTTCCCCTGGGCCAAGGTGATTCCCTACTCGCTGGCGCAGATTGCGGGCGCCTTCGTTGCCGCGGCTGTCGTGTACTTCACCTACGTGGAAGCGCTCGCCGCCTTCGACGGCGGCACGCGCCAGGTACTGGGCGAGCTGGGCACGGGCGGCATCTTCGCCACCTACCCGAAGCCTTACCTGAGCACCTTTCCGGGCGGGTTCGTGGATCAGGTGGTGGGCACGGCGCTGCTGATGGGCGTGCTGCTCGGCATCGTCGACTCGAGAAACGCCGCGCCGCCCTCCGGCCTGGTGCCGTTCATGGTCGGACTGCTGGTGGTCGCCATCGGGATGGCCTACGGCGCCAACGCCGGGTACGCGATCAACCCGGCGCGTGATTTCGGCCCGCGACTGTTCACGCTCGTCGCCGGATGGGGCACGGAGGTGTTTCGCGCGGGCAACGCCTGGTGGTGGGTGCCGATAGTCGGCCCGCTGGTCGGCGCGGTGGTTGGCGGCTGGGCCTACGATGCCTGCGTCGGCAAGCTCTTTCCGAACCGGGCGTAGCGTCCTCTCGTCCAAGTGGCGGCCCGTGACGTTTCGGTCCCCGGCCGCGCCGAGCTCAGGTCCGGTTCCGCCATGCGCCTTCGCATCGCCCTGCTCGCGTCGTTGATCCTGGCGGCGAGTGTCGCGCCCGTCGCGGCGCAGGTGCCCTCGCTGACCATCCCGCGGGTCCAGGAGCCGCCCACCCTGGACCAGTACGCCGGACCGTCGTCATCGAAGGCAGGCGTGGAGGTGATCGGCTTCCGCCAGCGCGAGCCTGGTGACGGCGACCCGGTCTCGAGGGAGACCCGCGCTTACGTCTCCTACGACGACCGCCACCTCTATGTCGTCTTCGTGTGCCGCGAGGAGCCCGGCCTGCTGCGCGCGCACCTCACGCGCCGGGAGGCGTTCATGGGCGACGACGCGGTGGGGGTGCTGATCGACCCCTACCACGACGGCCGCCGCTCGTACATGTTCTTCGCCAACCCGCTGGGGATCCAGATGGACGGCGTGAGCGCCGAGGGCCAGCGCGACGACTACACGTACGACACGCTCTGGCGATCCGAGGGGCGGATCACCCCCGACGGCTATGCGGTGCTGTTTGCCATCCCCTTCAACTCGCTGCGCTTCGCCCGGGCGCCCAGGCAGACCTGGGGCTTCGCGATGACGCGCATCATTCCGCGGATCAACGAGACCGTGTTCTGGCCCTACGTGACGCGCCGGATCGCCAGCCTGGGCCAGCAGTTCGCCACCCTGGACGGCATCGAGGACGTGTCGCCGGGACGCAACATGCAGGCGATTCCTTACGCCAACCTCGCGCGGGCGAGGGAACTCGAGGCGGACGGGAAGCGCACGTCGAGCACCGCCTGGCGCGGGGGCCTCGACGCGAAGGCGGTGATCAAGGATGCCGTCACGGTGGACGTCACGGCGAACCCCGATTTCAGCCAGGTGGAGTCCGACGAGCCGCAGGTGACCGTCAACCGGCGCTTCGAGGTGTTCTTCCCGGAGAAGCGCCCTTTCTTCATCGAGAACGCCGGCTACTTCCGGACGCCGCAGGATCTGTTCTTCTCGCGGCGCATCGCGGACCCGGACCTCGGCGTGCGCGTCACGGGCCGCAGCCGCGGGTGGTCGTTCGGTGCGCTCGCGACCGACGACCAGCAGCCGGGCCGTGCCGTGGATCACGACGATCCGCGGGCCGGCGAGCGTGCGGGCGTCGTCGTCGCCCGGGTGCAGCGGGAGTTCGCGCGGCAGTCGTCGCTGGGCGCGATCTTCACGGATCGCGAGTTCGGCGGCACGTTCAACCGGGTTGCGGGTGTGGACGGGCGCTGGCGGATCGACGACAACTGGGCCGTGACGGGCCAGTGGATCGGCAGCGCCACCAGGGGCGTCGACGGGAGGGACCGCACCGGGACGTCCACGTTCCTGGCGGTGTCGCGCGAAGGCCGCGGGTTCGACTACGAGGGAACGTTCCTCTCACGGAGCCCGGAGTTCCGGGCGGATCTGGGTTTCATCCCCCGCGTGGATCTCCGGCGTACGGAGCACCAGGCCGGCTACGCCTGGTTTCCGAAGGGCGGCAAGGTGCTTCGCTTTGCGACCGATCTCGAGACCGGATGGCTGTGGGATGCCGGCGGCCGGCTGCAGGAGTGGAGCATCGAGCCGGGCGTCGAGATCGAGCTGCCGGGGCAGACCGAGATCGGCGTGCGGCACTGGGAGCAGATGGAGCGGTTCGACGGGGTGGACTTCCGGCTCGGCTCTTCGGCCGCTTATGCCATGACGTCGTGGATGTCGTGGCTTGGCGGGGGCGTGTTCTATCGGTGGGGCACGGGCATCAATTACTACCCGGCCCGGCACATCCCGCCCTTTCTGGCCGGCGCGAACGAGATGAGCGCCAACCTGACGTTGCGGGCCACGTCGCGGCTGCGTTTCGAACAGGCCTACATCTACTCGCGACTGGCCACGCGCGACGGTCATGTGCCGCCGGGCGCTTCCGGGGGGACGATCTTCGCCAACCACATCACCCGGTCACGGGTGAATTACCAGTTCACGCGGGAGTTGTCGGCGCGCGCGATTCTGGACTACGAGGCGGTGACGCCCGACGAGGCGCTGGTCTCGCTGGCGCCGGTGCGACGTCTCAATCTCGACCTGCTGGCCACCTACCAGGTCAACCCGTGGACGGTGGTCTACGCGGGCTACGCTGACGCGTACGAGAACCTGCTGGTGAGGCCGCTGGAGCGGCCGCCGCTCGTGCGCGGCGGCGGCGCCACTACCTCGGTGGGGCGGCAGGTGTTCGTGAAGGTGAGTTACCTGCTGCGATACTGACGGGCTTGGGGCTTGCGGCTTGGAGTCCCACTTCGCCGCCGCAAGGCGCAGGGAAAATGGGGTCGGGTGTATTTTTCGCGCGCCTCCCGCCTGAGAGCCGCAGGGCGCAGGGCGCCGAAAAATACACCCGACCCCATTTCTTCTTGCCGAGGCACAAGGCCCAGCGGCCGGTAATCTGCGAAGCGAGTCGACCAGGCCTCAAGCCTCAGGCCCCAAGCCCCAAGCCTACCTCCGTGGGAACTGGTCCGGGTTGTCGGTGAACAGCGCGTCGACACCGTACTTGTAGAGGTATTCCTCCATCTCGGCCTTCACCGACGGGAACGATCCCGTGCTGCTCGCCCGGAACGTCCAGGGCGTCACCGTGAGACCGGCCGCGTGCGCCCATTGCACCAGCGCCGGAGACTTCGCGACGATGCCCTTGAACGGGCCCAGGCCGGTGGCCCACCGGGCCACGTCCTTCACCTTCTCGGGCGAGTCGACGCGCGACGCGTTCTCACCCCCGACGAGATAGACCCTGGGCACGGTCGGCAGGTCCTTCGCCATGTGCTGCAGGATCACGTCGTCGAAGGACTGGATGATCAAAGACGTTCCCCGGGTCGGCGCCGCGCGCGCGATTCGCAGCCGCGGTGTACCGGACGGCGATCACCGAGAAGCTCGACGCCGGACTGAGCCTGCAACGGATCTGGCAGGACCTGGTCGAGGAATATGGCTATGGCGCCAGCTACGAATCCGTGAAGCGGTTCGTGCGGACGATCGCACCGACGCGGCGTGCCGTGGGCGTGTTTCATGGCGCCCCCGGAGCCGATTATGGAGAGTGCCGCGTTATGGTGAGCACCCGCAGAGGCGGCGTGTTCCGCCGCCTGGTGGTGGGTGCCAGCGGGATCAGCACTTCGCATAACGGCTACAGCGCCTCCAGCCAGGCGAGCAGGTCTTTGGGTGGTCGGCGGGAGTGCCGTGGCGGCACGGTCGGCGTGCCGGCGGACACGAGAGCGTCGCGTTTCATCTCCAGGTCGATCTGCACGTAGACCTCAGTGGACTTCACGTCGGCATGACCGAGCAGGTCCTTGATAGTGATTAGCGGGACACCGGCCTGGAGTAGGTGCATCGCCTTGGTATGCCGCAACGTGTGGGGGCTCACCGGGTCGCGAAACAGGCTCGGCTGTGCGGCGCGTGCCCGTTGTACGTACTTGGCCAGGAGGTAGCGTGCGCCATGCCGCGTCAGCGGATCGGCGCGGCGGTTGCGTAGGAGGGGCGCCCGGTCGGCGGCGTCAATGTGCTGCGTGGCGAGGAACCGGGTGATGAGACGAGCGGTCTGCGGGAGTAACGGACAGAGACGCTCACGTTGTCCCTTCCCCAAGAGCCGAACGAACGGTGGCGCCACGAGCCGGAAGCCCCGCGGCGCCACGTCGAGGATCTCCTGCACGCGCGCGCCGGTGTCGTACAGGAGGGCGAGGAGCAGGTAGTCACGCTCGCCGGCCGGCGTGGTGCGATCCACGTGGGCGAGGAGCTGCGCCAGCGCGTGCTCACTCAAGTAGCCCAGGACCGGACGCTTAGCCTTCTTGAACGGCACGGCCAGGAGGCGCTGGCCCAGGGCCGCCAGCGCGGGCTCGGCATCGAGGACGTAGCGGACGAAGCTATGAATCGCCGCGCGCCGGGCGTTGCGCGTACGGATGCCATTATGGCGCGTCGTTTCCAGCGAGGTAAGGAACTGCAGCAAGTGCTCGGGCGTCAGGTCCTCCACGTGCAACGAGGCGGCATCACGGTGGGCGGCCAGGGCGAGCGACCGCAGCAGTAGTTTGAGCGCGTCACGGTACGCGGCGATGGTGTGCGGGCTGGCGTTGCGCTCGGCCGGCAAGTGGCGCGTGAAGAACGCCGTCACGAAGGGGGCGAGGTCATGGGTCGTCATCGGGCCGCTCCTTCCTCGGTGATGACGCGACCAAACCGCGCCTGTAGTCGACCGGTCACCTCCGTGAAGATCTCGGGTGTCACCTGTAAGTAGCGCTGCGAACTGGCCAGCCCCACGTGTCCCAGATAGATCGCGAGGGCGGGCAGGATGACGTCGAGGTCGACCCGTTGGCGATACCAGAGCGTGAGGCGGGTGACGGCAAACGAGTGACGAAGATCGTGCAGGCGTAGCGCTCGCCCCTCGCGCACGCCACGATCGTCCAGATGACCGGCAAGAGCTATCGGCTCCGAGGGCGTCCGGGTAACGCCGACGACTGAGGCCGTGGACGCTGCCGGCGCCGTGGACGCCAAGAACGCGCCCACCGCGCCTTGGAAATCGCTGCGCGATTCCCACAAGCGCCCACAGCCATTGCTCTCCTTGAAGACGCTGACCGCACGACATGCATCTCGCGCCCTGCGCGCGAGCCAGGAGTCAACGATACTGACCGCCACCTACCGCGTGGCCGCTTTTCAAACGTTCCTCAGTGGCCGCATTTGAACGTTCGGTGACAGGCGAGACCGACGAAGACCTCGACCCGGAACTGGCGCGGCAATCCTGGCAAGAGGCCAAGTCAATTGCGGAACGCCTCGGCGACAAGGCCACCGCGAATCCCGCGAGGGGCGAACTGGGCATCGTTGCGGCGCTGCTCGGCGACATCAGCGCCAGCATCATGCACCTCGGCGCCGCGCTCAACGTGGCGCAGGCCACCAACGACACGCCGTCGGTGGTGCGCTGGCTCACGCTGTCGGGCCGCGGGTTCGCCGAGATGGGGCGACCGGTGGATGCGCTGCGCTACTACGACCAGGCGCTCGCCGCCGCGGCCGCCATGTCGGAACTGTCCTTCCCAGTGATGACCTATCTCGGCAAGGGTGAAGCGCTGGCCAGGCTCGACCGTCTCGACGAGGCCGAGGCCACGCTGAAGAAGGGGCTCGACGCCGCAACGACGCTCGGCTCGCTCGCCTATCAGACGGAGCTCTCCCTGAAGCTCGCCGTCCTGGCCGCGCAGCGAAAGTCGCCAGACGAGGCACGACGCTGGCTCGCCAACGCCCGCGCCTTCGCCACGCGAGCCGGCACGAACCGCGTGTCGGCGCAGGTGGCGCTGGAAGGCGGACGGCTGCTGCGCGAGCAGGGCCAACTGAGCGAAGCCGCCGCGCTGCTGGGGGAGGGCATCGCCGTTGCCAGGGGGATACAGGAGCGTATGGCGCTGCCGCGGCTGCTCGGCGAACTGGCCGACGTGCGCGCATCGGAACGGCGATTCGAAGACGCGGCGGCGCTCCTTGAGGAAGGCAGCGACCTGCTCGAAGGCCTCCTCGCCAAGTCCAGCAGCCCCTGGGTGCAGGCCCGCATCGTCAACGGCGCGCGGGACCCCTTCCTGGCGCGCATCCGGCTCGAGGGCCTGCGGGGCCCCGACGCCACACGCCTCTTCGCCATCGTCGAACAGGCCCGCGGCCGGGCCCTGCTCGAGTTGCTGCGCGCGCGCCCGGTCGCCGGGGTCGCTCAGTCCGCCGCCCTGAAGAAGCAGGAGCGCGAAATCGCAGACCTCCAGCACCGGCTGTTCCAGCCGATGACACACGCCCAACGACGACGCCTGCTGGACCAGATCACGACGGCCGAGGAGGCGTTGGCCCCGCTGACCACCGAGCTGTTCGATCGCACCCGGCGGGCGGTATCGTGGGATCGCGTCACGCTGACCGAATTCCGGCGCGTGTTGAAGCCGCATGAGGTGTTCCTCGCTTACGCGCTGTCGGAGCCGCGCTCGTACGTGATCGTCGTGACGCCGAGGGCGAGCCGCGTGGAGGCCCTTGCCTCGCGCGCCGCCATCCGGCCGCTCGTGGAGAACCTCCTCGGCGCGATTCGGACCGACAAGGACACCACGGACGCCAGTCGCCGCCTCCGCGAGGCCGTGCTCGGTGGCATCGGCGAACTTTCGTCGAACACGACCGTCATCATCAGCCCGGACGCGGAACTCCACCAGGTGCCCTTCGAGGTGCTGGCCGGGCCGACCGGCTCGATGTTGCTCGCCACGCACGCGGTCGCCTACGCCTCGTCCGCCTCGGTACTGGCGATGGTGCGGACGAGCGCGCGCCGGACGACAACGCGACCGGCACTGGCGGTGAGTGCGTCGCCGAGCGAGCCGGGGCTGCCACCAAGCAGCGGCTCCGTGTCGCGCAGCGTCTTCGACCTCGACGGCACCCAGTTGCGTCCCCTGCCCTCTGCGAACAACGAGGCGCGCGCCGTTGCGGCGGCCCTTGGGGACAGCACGACGCTGCTGATCGGAGACGCAGCGACTGAACAGGCCGTCAAGCAGCAGCCGCTCGGCGACTACCGCGTGCTGCACTTCGCGGTGCACGGCGTGACGAGCACGAAGTTCCCGGCGCGGTCCGCGTTGCTGTTGCACCCTGGGGGCGTAGACGAGGGGCTGCTGCAGGCGCGGGAGGTGTTGGGCCTGCGGCTGCGGGCCGACCTGGTGACGCTGTCGGCCTGCGACACAGGCAGCGGCTCGCTGCACGAGCAGGAAGGTGTCACCAGCCTCGTGCGCCCGTTCATGGCGGCCGGTGCGCGCGCGGTCGTGGCCAACCTGTGGGCGGCCGACGACCGGTTCAGCCTGACGCTGATGCGCGAGTTCTATCGGCAGCTGTCGCGCGCGGTGCCCGTCGCGGAGGCGCTCCGCCAGGCGAAGCTGCGCATGCTGGAGCGGTTCGGACCGGAGGCAGTGCCGCGCCTGTGGAGCGGGATCCTCGCGTATGGGGACGCCGGTGTCCGCGTCGTGGACGTGCCCCTGCCACAGGAGGACGCGAGATGACGGCCCTGACCGAGGCACAGCGCCGGACGGTGTTCGACAAGATCCTCCACTTGATCGAGACCAGGTTTGCTGGCCCTGAACCCGACCTCCGTGCCCCGCGTGACGCGCATGAGGCCCGCATCGTCGGCGCGCAGTCGGCCGAGGCCTTCGAGGAGGCGGTCGACCAGCTGCTGCGGGCGCTCGGCACCAGCCACACCGGCGTCTTCCACGAGAGCCGCCCCCGGGCGACCGGGCGCGTCGCCATGGCGGCGACGCTGATGAAGGCCGAGACCTCGGACGGCGAGCGCTGGATGTTCCAGGACGTGCACCCCGGAGGTGTGGCCGCAGCCGCAGGCCTTGTCCCGGGCGATGTCCTGCTCACCATCGACGGCAAGGACGTCGTCCCGCAGGCGCCGATTCCCTTCCAGCTCGGCCAGTCGTACGACCTCACCGTCCGGAAGGGGGATGGGGCGACGGCCAAGGCCACGCTCGCCATTCCCGGCTCGCGCGAGAAGAAGCGGCCCATCGTCGTACCCGACCAGGTGGTGACCGCGCGCAAGCTCGACACCGACGTCGGCTACGTGCGCGTCAGTATGTTTCCAGGCGTGCTCGGTATCGACGTCGCGCGGGACATGACGTGGGTCATCGCCGACCTCGCGTGCCCGCGGCTCGTCATCGACCTGCGCGGCAACACGGGCGGCGGCATCGGCTGCCTGCGCCTGATGAGCCACCTGTGTCCCGACCGGCGGGGGGTGGGTTACTCCGTCACGCGCGCCCTGGCGAAGAAGGGCTACGACAAAGAGCGCCTGCCGCAGTTCGACAGGATCCCGTCGTCGAAATGGGGCATCCTGCCGCTGGCGCTGAAGTTCGGGTTCGCCGGCCGCTCTGTCGCCGTCTTCACCGAGGCGCTCGGGCCGAAGGCGTTCCACGGCCGGGTTGCCATGCTCGTGAACAAGCACTCCTCCAGCGCTGCGGAGATGGTGGCGGCGTTCGCCTCGGAGTACAAGCTCGCAACGCTCGTGGGCGCCAAGACGGCCGGCCGCTTGGTGGCCACCGGCGCGTTCAAGGTGGGGTTCGGATACCGGATTGTGCTACCCGTGGCGAAGTACTACACGTGGCACGGGGCGGACATGGAGGGGCGGGGGGTGGAGCCTACCACCAAGGAAGCGCAAGACCACAATCGGCTGAGATGCGGTCTTGACAGCCAGTTGCTTGCCGCCATGAAGGCAGTAGAATATGGTGCGCTTCCCAGCATCGACGAGTTTCGGGTGGAACTATGAACTCCGCCGATGCCTGCCTCTCCTGGCGCTCCCCCGACAGCCAGCTGAACCGACTTTTTGTCGCGCTGAGCCGCGACAAGGAGTCGGGTTGAACTCAACACCCGCGTGAGCGGTGGCGGGGTCCTGGAGGATCTTGGAGTTTCAACGGCGCGCGGAGGGCGCGTCGTGAACGTCTCGGCGGCGTGGGCGTGGGGCGCTGTTGTCATTCGCGCTGATCCACTGACGGTTTCTCACGCTTGACCGGGAAAATGGGGTCGGGTGTATTTTTCGGAACGAAGAATACACCCGACCCCATTTTCCCGACCGCCTTTTCCCGACCGCCGGGCGCTTCCGGGGGGACGATCTTCGCCAACCACATCACCCGGTCACGGGTGAATTACCAGTTCACGCGGGAGTTGTCGGCGCGCGCGATCCTGGACTACGAGGCGGTGACGCCCGACGAGGCGCTGGTCTCGCTGGCGCCGGTGCGACGCCTCAATCTCGACCTGCTGGCCACCTACCAGGTCAACCCGTGGACGGTGGTCTACGCGGGCTACGCTGACGCGTACGAGAACCTGCTGGTGAGGCCGCTGGAGCGGCCGCCGCTCGTGCGCGGCGGCGGCGCCACTACCTCGGTGGGGCGGCAGGTGTTCGTGAAGGTGAGTTACCTGCTGCGATACTGACGGGCTTGGGGCTTGCGGCTTGGAGTCCCACTTCGCCGCCGCAAGGCGCAGGGAAAATGGGGTCGGGTGTATTTTTCGCGCGCCTCCCGCCTGAGAGCCGCAGGGCGCAGGGCGCCGAAAAATACACCCGACCCCATTTCTTCTTGCCGAGGCACAAGGCCCAGCGGCCGGTAATCTGCGAAGCGAGTCGACCAGGCCTCAAGCCTCAGGCCCCAAGCCCCAAGCCTACTTCCGTGGGAACTGGTCCGGGTTGTCGGTGAACAGCGCGTCGACGCCGTACTTGTAGAGGTATTCCTCCATCTCGGCCTTCACCGACGGGAACGATCCCGTGTTGCTCGCCCGGAACGTCCAGGGCGTCACCGTGAGACCGGCCGCGTGCGCCCATTGCACCAGCGCCGGAGACTTCGCGACGATGCCCTTGAACGGGCCCAGGCCGGTGGCCCACCGGGCCACGTCCTTCACCTTCTCGGGCGAGTCGACGCGCGACGCGTTCTCGCCGCCGACGAGATAGACCCTGGGCACGGTCGGCAGGTCCTTCGCCATGTGCTGCAGGATCACGTCGTCGAAGGACTGGATGATCAGCGGCGTCTTCGGATCGCCGACGAGGCCGTTCTTCTTGACGATGTCGATGAAGAGCCGGTCCTGATCCACCTTGCGCTCGCGATAGAACTCGGGATCCTTCAACTCGGGATACAGCCCGGCCTTGCCCTTCACCAGGTCGATCGCCTCCTGGAACGTGGGGATCCGCTGGCCGGCGTACTTGCGGTCGAACTTCGCGCCGGCGTCCAGGCGCTTGATCTCGGCGAGCGTGAAGTCGTTCACCAGCCAGTGCTTCCCGGCGTTGGGGCCGCTGGTGACCTCGACGAAGCGATCGGGGAAGACCTCGGCGACGTCCGTGGTGCGTTCGAGGGTGAGGTCGTGGATGCAGACGAGCACGCCGTCCTTGGTCACGGCGAGATCCTGCTCCACGAAGTCGGCGCCCTGCTCCATCGCGAGCGTGTAGGACGCGATGGTGTGCTCGGGCGCGTAGGCCGAGGCGCCGCGGTGGGCGATGTTGATCTTCTTCGGGGTCGCCGGCTGCGCGACGAGCGCGACGGCCGCGGCGCCGATCGCGCAAGCGACGGTCAGTGAACGGGTGAGCATGCGGGCTCCCATGGAGTACGAAAGGGGGCGCGGATCCTCCGCGCCCCCGGGTTGCCGTCTACGTCTGTGTGGTGCCCGGCCTCGAGGCCCCAAGCCCCAAGCCCCAAGCCCCAGGTCCCAAGCCCTAGAACGTGAGCTTCACGCCGAGCTGAATCTGGCGTGCGTCGCCGTTCAGCGTGGTGATGGTCCCGAAGTTGGCCGACGTGCGGTTGGAGTTCGGGGCGCCGAAGTTGGTCTTGTTCAGCAGGTTGAACGCCTCGAACCTGAACTGGAGCTTCGTCTGGTCGCGGAACGGGATGCGGAAGTCCTTGGAGGCGACCAGGTCGACGGTCCAGAACCACGGCCCACGCACGACGTTGCGCTTCGAGTTGCCGAACGGCTGGCTCGGATCGGTCGGGGCGGTGACGGCGGTCGTGCTCAGGTAGTTGGTGATCGACTTCTTGTCGTCGTACGGGTTGCCGTTGAGGTTGGCGCGGTAGTAGTTGGCGCCGCGGAAGTCCTGCTGGATGCCCGACACCTGGAAGGCAGCGGAGGGCGAGTAGGTGAGGCTCGCCGCCAGGCCCGAGGTCATCGTGTTGATGCCGCTCACCGTCCAGCCGCCCAGCACGGCGTCGACGATGGGATGCGCCTCGGAGAGCCACCGGCGGCCGCGGCCGACCGGCAGGTCCCACACGAAGCTGGTGGTGCTGTTGCGCGGCTGGTCGTAGAACGAGGTGCCGTAGCTGTCCTCGAGGTCGTAGAAGTTCTGCGGCCCCTGGCCGGCGCCCTCGAGCGAGCCCGATCCGTTGTCCTTCGACTTGGACCACGTGAACGAGCTCAGCAGCATCAGACCGCGGCGCATCCGGTATTCGTACTTGAGCTGCAGCGCGTTGTAGCGCGACTTGCCGCCGTTGAACGAGTAGGTGATGTCACCGAATTCCTGGATCGGGCGCCGGGCCGCCATCGGCAGGCTGCCGGCCGCGTTGTTGGGCACCGCCTGGTTGTAGTTGGCGAAGAGCAGCAACCCGTCGGCGCGGTTGCCGACGTAGGCGACGTCCAGGATCATGTTCTCGGCGATCTCACGCTGCACCGAGGCGTAGAAGCTCTGCACGCGGCTCGAGTGGTAGTCCTCGGGCATGTAGGTGATGTTGGCCTGCAGCGGGTTGAACTTCGAGGGGTCGGTGAAGCCCTCGGGATAGCCCTGCTGCGTGGTGCGGAACGTGCCGTTGGCGATGTTGGCCGCCGTCTGGCTCGTCACGGCCGTCACCGTCTGCGGGCCGTTGATCGACAGCACGTTGGCCCCGCCGGCGCGGTGGAAGTGGATGTAGCTGATCCCGTAGCCGCCGCGCAGCACCGTCTTGTCGTTGATCGTGTAGGCGGCGCCGACTCGCGGCCCGAAGTTGTTGCGGTCGGGCTTCATCAGCGCGCGATCCTCGATCGAGCCGCTCTTGGCGAGGACCATCGTCCGCGTCGCGGGATCGAAGTTGGACATGATGTTGTCCTTCTCGTACCACGGCGTCGCGTACTCGTAGCGCAGCCCCACGTTCAGCGTGAGCCGGTCGTTCACGCGGAAGTCGTCCTGGATGTAGGTGAAGTGCATCTGCTGGCGCAGGTTCGCGATCAGGAAGGTGCTGAGGGCGTACTGTGCGCGGAGGCCGAGCATGAAGTCGGCGAGGTTGTACTGGTTGTTGGCGGCGGCACCGGCCGGCCGCGTGAACTGCCCGTTGTACTGGTCGCGGCCGTAGAGCGGGTTGATGTCCTGCACCTCGGTCCCGATGAACTGGTACTCGTAACCGGTCTTGAGCGAGTGGCGCCCCACCACCCAGGTGTAGTTCAGCTTGGCGTCCCACACCTCGGGATACTGCCACTGCGGGTTGGTCGCCTGGCGCCCGAGATCCGCGTAGCCGGTGATGAGCTGCGTCGGCAGGCCGCCGGCCACGCGCGGGTCGCTGGGCAGGCCGGTGATGCCGTACTCGTCGAAGGCGCTCGGTGTTCCCAGGGCGTGCGGGTTCTTGCCCGCCGTCGTGTAGGACCAGCCGAAGCGGCCCTCGAGCAGCGCCGTGCTCGAACGCGCCCACGTGAAACCGGTGGCGAACTGCTTGTTGGTGACGTAGGTGAACGCGTTGCCCGCGCCGCCGGAGGGCAGCGGCAGCGGCGGCGAGTCGAAGAGGTCGGCCTTGCGGTAGCCGTAGCGTGCGAACGCGGACAGCGCGGTCGAGAACTGGTAATCGACCTTGCCGCTGTACTTGTCGTTGTCGTTGTTGAACTGCTGGACGTAGGAGTAGTTGCTGCCCGTCGTCGGACGGTTCGGATCGGGCACGCCCGCGAGCACCTTGCGCGCGAACGGCGTCATCGGGATCGCCGTGCCCGCCGGGTAGATCTCGCCCGTGAACGGATTGCGCACGTCCACCGACAGGATGCCCGCCCGCTGGGCCGCCGTCGGAATCGTGGCGAAGGCCACGCCCTCGCGCGACTGCCGGAAGCCTTCGTACTCACCGAAGAAGAATGCCTTGTTGCGGACGATGGGGCCGCCCAGCACGCCGCCGAACTGGTTGCGGCTCAGATCGGGCTTCTGGCCCGTCGAGGGCTTGAAGAACCCGGTCGCGTTCAGGCTGGTATCGCGCCAGAACTCCCACGCGGCGCCGCGGAAGGCGTTGGTGCCGCTCTTGGTGGCGACGTTGATCGTCGCGCCCGCGCTGCGCCCGTACTCCGCGCTCATGTTGTTGGTGACGACCCGGAACTCGGCGACGGCGTCCGGCGAGGGCTGCATCACCTGGTTGCTGAAGCCCTGGTTGCTGGTGCCGTAGGCGTTGTTGTCGAGGCCGTCGAGCAGGAAGTTGTTGAACGTGCTGCGCAGGCCGTTGATGTTGAACGATCCCTCGCGGTTGGTCTGCGACGAGCCGGTGTTGAGCGCCGACAGGCGCACGCCCGGCGTCAGCAGCGCCAGCGTGGAGTACTCACGGCCGTTGAGCGGCAACTCGACCGCCTGCTGGCCGGTGATGACCGTGCTGCGCTGGCTGGAGTCGGTCTCGAGCCGCGTGGCCGCGCCCACCACCTCGATGGTCTCGGTGAGCGCGCCGGGCTTCATCGTGAAGTCGACGCGCTGGCGGGCGCCGACCGTGGCCTGCACGTTGTCGGCCACGGCCGTGGCGAACCCTTCCAGCTCGGCAGAGACCTTGTAACGGCCGATGCGCACCGTCTGGAACTCGAAGTTGCCGTTCTCGTCGGTGACGCGCAGCGCGGTGATGCCGGTCTCGAGGTTCGTGAGGGTGACGGTCACCCCGGGGATGACGCCGCCCGAGTCGTCCTTCACCGTGCCGACGAACGTCGCGGTGTCGAACTGGGCGTGCGCCGCCGGGGCGAACGCGAAGGTGAGCGCGAGGATGGCGCAGGCTATGAGGCGATATCGTGTGCTCGACAAGGCAGGGACCCTCCTGGACAGGATGGCGAACAGGCGGTGAGGCATGCGCAACAGGCCGCCAATTGCCGGCCATGCTGAACCGAACCTTGCTCACCGTCAAGGAAACGGGGTTGGCCGTGGCCGGCGACCTGACGAAGGGGCGACGGTGCCCGGGCGCGATGTTCCGGCGGCGCCGGGCGCCGACGGCGACGATTATAATACGGCCGGCCTCAGGCGCATCGAGGCCTGAGGTGCCCGCGACATGTTCGGATTCCTGAAGCCCGCACCGGAGGTGGCGCCGCTGCCAGCCGGCGAGGTCAAGGCGGCCTACCGCCGTCACCGCATCCAGGTGTTCACCGGGATCTTCGTCGGATACGCCGCCTATTACCTGGTCCGCAACAACCTCGCGCTCGCCATCCCCGACATCCTCCGCGACTACCCGCAGTACTCCAAGGCGCAACTGGGCACCGCGCTGACCGGCCTGTCGATCGCCTACGGGCTGTCGAAGTTCCTGATGGGGTCGGTCTCCGACCGCAGCAACCCGAAGTACTTCCTGCCGCTCGGACTGCTGCTGTCGAGCGCGCTCATGCTGATCTCCGGCGTGGTCAAGGGCCTGTACATGTCGCTCGGGCTCGTGATCGCGATCCAGACGCTCAACGGCTGGGTACAGGGCATGGGCTGGCCGCCCTGCGGCAAGAGCATGGTCCACTGGTTCAGCACGCGCGAACGCGGGCGGACGGTGGCGCTGTGGAACGTGGCGCACAACGTCGGCGGCGGGCTCGTCGCCAAGTTCGCGCTCTGGGGCGTGCTGATCTTCGGCGACTGGGGCGCCAAGTTCTATTTCAACGCCGCCATCGCCGGCGTGCTCGCCGTGCTCGTCTTCTTCGTGCTGCACGATACGCCGCAGTCGTGCGGTCTGCCGCCCATCGAGGCGTACAACAACGACTATCCGCCCGACTACTCGGAAGACCACGAGCGCACCTTCACGTTCCGGGAGATCTTCTTCGAACACGTCTTCCGCAACCGCTACCTCTGGGCGATCGCCGTCGCCAACGCCTTCGTCTACTTCGTGCGCTACGGCGTGGTGAACTGGATCCCCACCTATCTCGAGACGGCCAAGGGCTTCTCCTTCAGGGAGTCGAGCATGGCGTGGGCGCTCTACGAGTTCGCCGCCATCCCCGGCACCATCGCCTGTGGCTGGGTGTCGGACCGCTGGTTCAAGGGCAGGCGCGCGCCGGCCAACATCCTCTTCATGGCGCTCACGCTGGTGGCCGTCGTCGTCTACTGGTTCAACCTGCACGGGCCGCTCTGGGTCGACTACGTGGCGCTGACGGCGGTGGGCTTCCTCATCTACGGGCCGATCATGATCATCGGCCTGCATGCGCTCGACCTGGTGCCGAAGAAGGCCGCGGGCACCGCGGCCGGCTTCACCGGCTTCTTTGGCTACGTGTTCGGATCCGCGATCGCCGGCACCGGCGTCGGCTGGATCGCCGATCGCTTCGGGTGGAACGGCGTGTTCATCACGATGGTGGCCTGCTGCGTGCTCACCATCGCGTTCGTCGCACTGACGCTGGGCCACACGGTGGAGAGCGAGGAGAGGCACTGAGGGGCCTGGGGCCTGGGGCTTGGGGCCTCGAGGGCCTGAGGCCTGATCAATCCGCCTGAAGGCGGATCCTCACCAGGACCGCGCCCGCGCGGTGCGGGACGCCGATGACCAGCGGCGCGGCCAGCGCGGACTCGCGAGACACCCACGCGCGAGCATCGACGTCGTAGGTGTCGATCCGGTAGCGGCCCTCGGGCACGTCGATCACCGCCTGGCCCATGGCCGGCTCGCTGCCGCGCGTCCGAAGCCCTGGGGCCCCATCGAGCCAGAGCCACAGCGACGCGCCGTCACGGAGCGCGCCGAACTCGCGAATCCACCCCGGGACTTCGCGGAGCCCGAGGTCGTCGGCAGGCGCGAATGCGCCCTTGGCGAGGGCAGGCACCGCCGCCAGCAGCCTCGCACAGGTGTCGTCGAACGTCAGTTGCGTGGGCATTCGCCGGCTCCGCGATGCGGGACGTCGGTGCAAGCCTCAAGCCTCAAGCCCCAAGCCCTGATCAGCGCCTTCACGTCGAGCAGGTTCAGCACCGGCACCCCTTCGGCGAGCCACGCCTCGGTGACGCTTGGCGGCGCGGCCAGCCGTCCGGGCGTCGTCGCCGGGGAGAGCCAGCCCTCCTCGCGCCGGAACGTCGCGCGCGCGCCGCCCAGGCTGGCGTGGTTGCCGCCGACGTTGACGTAGGCGGCTGGAAGAAATGGGGTCGGGTGTATTTTCCGCGTCGGCGGCGGTCCCAGCTCCCCCGGCCGGGCCGAAAATACACCCGACCCCATTTCCGACCCCATTTCTGAGCGGTAGGTCTCAAGGCGCCGCGCGATCGCCTCCTCCAGCGTGGTCGTCGCGAGCGCGGTTGCTCCCAGGGCCTCGGCCGTCGCGCGCTGGATGCGCCGCGCGATGTCGCGCCCCTCCTCCGAGAGATCGCGCGCCGCATCGCGGCTGCCCCCCAGCGTCACCGCCGCGCTGGCGGCCGGCATCACACCGGCAGCCACGACCATCGCCTCGATCTCGGGCCACGTGAAGCCCGGCTGGTTCGCGCCCCACGTGGACGCGGTCACCGAGGAGATGGCGACCAGGCGCAGGCCGAGCGCGCGGCAGGCGGCCATCACGGCGAGGTTGAGCCCGGGAAAGGACCCCGAGAAGCTCGCCAGCACGGTGTCGCCTTCCCGGAGGTGACGCGAGGCGAACTGTCGCACGATCTCGCTGGCCCACCGCGCATCGGTGGCCAGTCTCTTCGACTCGAGACTGCCCATCGTCGTCATCAGCGGGGTGAGTTCGGTGCCGATCAGGGCGGCGCGGGCGGGATCGAGGCCGGCGATGGCGGCGCGCCGCGACTCGTCGGCCGGCGGCGCGTGCGCGGCGTCACGGGCGGCGCGCACCACGTCCATCGCGCCGCGCATCAGTTCCGCGGCGTGCGCGGCCGCGGCCTCCGGTGGCGCGGCGACCGGCCCGGCGGCCAGGGCGCCGGCGAGGGCCAGGGCGACCGTCGACGATGTGAGAAAGCGGAGCATGCTGCGATGAACCCGCCGGCGCGCGGGTTGGCTCGTGCCAATCCGGGCAACCCGGGCAACGCGTGGATGCGCGTCGCCAGCTTACTTCAACCAGCCGTGGAGCGCAGGTTGCGCGGGTCGGCGTGAGAGCTGAGACGCGCAGGTTTGCTCGGACTGACGCCCGCGCAACCTGCGCGCTACCTGAGGTACTTGCCCAGGCCGTCGCGAGTGATGGCGCCAAACGGCGGCAGGTCGGCGATCTCCACGCGCGCGCCGGGCGCGGCGCCCTCGTTGTAGGCGCCAATCACGGCCCGCAGCGTCGCCAGCTGCGCGTCGACGCGGCGCGCGAGCGGGTACTTCGGATCGTCGACCACGTCGGCGCCGGCCGGCTGATCCACCTGGCCCGGATTGGGCGTCTCGAAGAGGAACGACCGCGCCTCTGTCGCGTCGCCCCATTCCCGGTGCGAGAGCCCGCGGAACGTATCCGACGAGGGCTCGAGCTGCATGCTCAGCCCCTCGCCCTCCAGCGTGAGCACGGCCAGCGCGCCGAGATCCACGTTCTTCGGGTTGGCCACGATCATCCACGCCAGGCGCGACTCCGGGCCGGCCTCGTGGAGGTCGAACGCCAGTTGCGCGTGCTCCCGGGTGAGCACCCGCATCACGGCGGCGGCCACCCTCTGCGTGAGCGGGCCGCGCTCGTCGCCGGGATAGGCCCGATCCAGGTTGCGGATCTCGTTGCCGTCGATCTCCTCGGTGGACGCTGGGTGACGATACTTGCCCGGATCGGGCGCGCCCTGGTGCTCCCGCAGCGTGCGGCGGGCGCCGTACTTGAACTTCCGCTCCCCGGACGCCGTGGTCACGTGAATCCACTCCGGACCGGGACGCAGGGGGTCGGTGTAGCTGACGGCCGAGTTGTTTGCGTTCGGGATCACGATGAGCCGGCCTGAGGTGACCCGTGCGCGCTCCACGAGGACGACGGCCGCCATGATGCCGGCGATCTCGTTGCCGTGCGTCCCGCCCAGCACCACCGCCGTGGCCCCGGGCGCCTTTCCCTCCAGCACGTAGACGGTCGTGTCGCCGGGCGTGCCCTCCAGCGACGGCAGGTACTCGGACAGGCGGCGGGTGGCGGTCACCCCATCACCCGGACGGATGTCGTGGCGCAGCGCCGGCACGCGCGGCAGCTCCACGGCGGCCGGCTGGGCCGCGGCCGGCGGTGCCAGCAGGGCGAGTCCCAGGACGCTGGCGGCGTGGGTGAGACGATGGCGGACAGCAGGGCTCACGACAACCTCACTTCACGAGGAAGAGGCGCAGCAGCAGGACGACGAGGACGATGGCGCCGCTGGCCTGAAGGGCGAACGACCGACTGCGCAGCACGACGCTGGCGATGAGCGTCACCAGCAGCAGCACGATCAGTTGGTAGGTGAACAGCATCTTGAATCAGGACCCGATGAGGCCCCAAGGCCTCAAGCCCCAGGCCCCAACCACCTCCCGATGGCCGGCGCGGCGACCAGCAGTGCCGTGCCGGCCAGGATCACCAGCAGCGCGGGGACGATGCATTGCCTGAGGACCGGTCCCCGGTCGCGCAGCCCGGCCACCTGCGTGGCGAGCGTCGCGGCCAGCGCCGCCGGCAGCATCAGGTCGCCGACGGCGGCCAGCATCGACAGCGCGGCGGCCGTGACCACCTCGTTGCGGCCGATCGAGGCGAGGAGGAACGGCACGCCGAGCACCGACGCCGATCCGAAGGCCGAGACGGCGCCGAAGAGCGGCATGCTCACGGCGGCGGCCGCGAACACGCCCCAGGCGGGCGCCGACATCATCAGGTCGACGAGCCATCCGCGCGCGCCGGTGAGCGTCATCACCTGGATGAACGCGCCGACGCCCATCAGGATCGCGAGCACCGGCAGCGCCTCCTCGGTGGCGCGCAGCAGCGAGGTGGCCAATGGCAGCCGCGGCGCGATCGCCCACACCGCGAGCAGACCGATCGTGAACACCAGCGGCAGGCCGGGATCGCGCACCCGCCCCGGCCACGCGGCCGGCGCCAGCATGAGGAGGACGACGGCGGCGATCGGCAGCAGGGCGCGCCAGAGCGGGATCGGCGCGGCCTCGCCCGCGTGCGGCGCGCCGGGCTCGGGGGCGGCGGATGGGCGACCGCGGCGCACGGCCGCGAACACGGGCCAGCCGATCGCGTAGGCGAGCAGCAGTGCCAGCGGGAAGGCCCCGAGCGCCAGCGGCGCGGCGAAGCCCACGTACGGCAGGTCGATGCCCGCGCCGATGATCATCGCGGGGATGTTGATCGGCGGCGCGATCATCCCGAGCACGCCGCCCATGGCGACGAATGCCGCGGCGCGCTCGCGCGGCAGGCCGATCCCCCCGAGCACGGCGGCCGCCATCGATCCCGTCGTGAGCACCGAGGCGGTGGAGGATCCGGTCATCATGCCCGGGAACATGACGATCAGCATGACCACCGGGAGCAGGACCGATGGTGTGCGTCCGAAGCGCCGCTCCACCGCGGCGGCCATGGCGTCCAGCGCGCCGGCATCGGCCAGCGCGCGCATGAACAGCATGGCGGTCGCGATGACCAGGAGGGCATCGAGGTAGGACGAGGCGCCTTCCGCGAGGTGGCGCAGGGGCCACCAGTCGCCGCTGGCCGCGGCGCCCGCCCACGCGGCGGCCGCCAGCGCCGCGCCGATGGGCCACCGCGCCCGCGCCAGCAGCAGCGCGAACACGGCCAGCATCAGCGCGAGGCTGAGCGGCTCGGCGTAGTCTCCTGCGATGCGGATCATCGGGCTCACAAGGCGCTCCCGCGAGCGTCTCCTGCCTGGCGGCGTCTCCGGGGTGGCGCCGCGCCTCTCACATGCCGAACGCGGTCTTCACGGCGGCGCCGACGCCGGCCAGCTTCTCCACCTCGACGACCGGCGCGTTGCGCCTGGCCGCGAGCGTGTTGAACGCCTTGTCCTTGTTGCCGCCCGCCACCACGATCACCTGGTCGGCCTCCGGCACCACGATGTCGATGAGGTCGTTGGACGTCTTGCCGCGTCGTGCCTCGCCGCCGGTGTGCAGGACGAGCACCGCGATCTTCTGCGCGCGCGCCGCCGAGAGCAGGGCCTGCGCCCGCGCGATCTCCCTGGACATGTCGAGCCCGGCGGCGCCGAGGCCCTTGGCACTGGACCCCACCACCACGATCAGCGTCTTCAGCCCGGCCAGGTCGGCGGGTTGCGCCAGCGGGTTCACCGCCAGGTCCATCTTGAGCTGCGTGTTGAGCAGCGCCTTCACGACGACGATGTCGCTGGCCTGGCCGATCGAGGTGACCAGCGCCGGCTTTTCGAGCGTGGCGGCCGGCGCGGGCGTCGGCGCCGCGAGCGCCGCGAGGGCCAGCAGCGAGATGGAAGCGGTGAGTGCGCGGATTCGTCGTGTCATCGTGAACAGCCTCATGTGAGTATCCTGTGGCTTGGGGCCTGGGGCCTGGGGCTTGGGGCTTGGGGCCTGTGGCCACGAGTTCCCCTCAGATTCTCCTCGAAATCTTCTCTTCTCGGCCTGCGGGCGCCCGGTGACGTGCGCAGCGCCTCGACCAGGCCTCAAGCCTCAAGCCCCAAGCCTCAAGCCCCAAGCCCCAAGCCCCGTCAATACCCCACTACCGCCCCGTCGCGCCGGGGATCCGCGCCGCCGGTGAGCCGTCCCGTGACGGGATCACGCGTGATGCCCTGCGCCCCTCCGAAGAACAGATCGAAGCCCCCGTGCACGTCGAGCGCGTAGCCCAGCGCCTTCAGCGCCTCGATCGTCGCCGCGGGATACCGGTCCTCGATCGCCAGCGGTTCGTCCGCGTCGCGCAGGTGGAAGCGTGGCGCGTCGATCGCCTGCTGGACGTCCATCCGGTAGTCCACCAGGTTGGACACGATCAGCGTCATCGCCGAGATGATGCGCGCGGCGCCGGGCGTGCCCAGCGCCGCCACGGTCTGGCCGTCCCTGACGACGATCGTGGGCGCGATCGTCGTTCGCATGCGCTTGCCGGGGGCCATGGCGTTCACGCCGCGCGCCGAGAAGTTCTTCATCTCGTTGTTCAGAACGATGCCGGTCCCCGGCACCATCACCTTCGCGCCGAAGAAATCGGAGATGGTCTGCGTCAGGGCGACGGCGTTGCCGGCGCCGTCGATGACGGCGAGCGAGGTCGTGCTGCCGCTCTGCCGCGGCTCGGCCGGGGTGCCGGCCTTCATGGCTGGCGCCCTGGCGTCCACGCGCACGCCCGCGGCCCTCGTCTTCGCGTAGGCGGCCGAGGTGAGTCCGGCAACCGGCACCTCGACGAAGGCCGGGTCCGCCACGTAGGCGCCGTAGTCGGCGAAGGCGAGCCGCAGGGCCTCGCTCGTGAGGTGGACGCGCTCGGGCGAGAGCGGCGCCAGCCGGCCGAAATCGAAGTGATCCAGCACCTGCAGCGCCTCGATCACGGCGAGGCCGGCCACCGGCGGCGGGCCCGACACGATGTCGTGGCCGCGATAGCGCCCGCGAATCGGCTCGCGTTGGATCGCCTGGTAGCTGGCGAGGTCGGCGGTCGAGATGAACCCGTCGCCGGCGGCCGAGGCCGATGCGATCCGTTCGGCCAGCGCTCCCCGGTAGAACACGTCGGCGCCGCCCTGGGCGATCGCCCGCAGCGAGGCTGCCAGTTCCGGATTGCGCACGCGCGCGCCGGCCTCGAGGGGCAGGCCTTCCGGGCAGAAGATCGCCGCGAGCCCCGGATCCTCGACCAGGCCGGCGAAGTTCTCGGTGACCACGCCGGCGAGCGTCGCGCTGGCGAGGAACCCCTCGTCGGCGATGCGGATCGCGGGCGCCATCACCTCGGCCAGCGGGCGGGTCCCGTAGCGCTGCAGCGCGAGCGTGAGGCCTGCGACGGTGCCGGGCACGGCCGCCGCCGCATAGCCCGTGTCGGGGGCGCGGTCGGCGAAGCGCGCGGCAGCGGGCGCGGTGGATCGGTAGTCGATGGCGATGGTCTCTCCGGTGGCCGCCAGGCGGATCACCATCATGCCCTCGCCGCCGAGGCCGCTGGCGTTGGGTTCGGCGACGCCCACCGCGAAGGCGGCGGCCACGGCCGCGTCCACCGCGTTGCCGCCAGCCCGCAGCATGGCGATGCCGGCCTCGGCGGCCAGCGGGTGGGCCGAGGCGACGATGCCGCGCGTGGAGGTGACCAGCGGCCGGGCGGATCCGATCCCTGGCGTCGCGGCCGGCGTGGCGCCGGGAACGGCCGGCGGCGTTGCCGCGCCGCGGGCGCAGGCGGCCAGCGCCAGCGCCGCGACGATCCCGAGCAGGGCAAGGCGGCGATGCAATCGGGCGATGTTCACGGCAGGCTCCTCGTGGGCCGTTCCGGCGGCCGCAGCCACCGGCCGATGCCGCCTTCGACCACCTCAGCGTAAGAAGGAACGTCCTCGAGTTCCACCGCGTGGTCGGGCTCGACCAGCGCGAGCGTCGCGACCAGTTCGCGCACGGTGGCCAGGTGCCGCGCCACCCGCACGTCCAGGGGCCATCCCTCGTCGGGGAAGGGCACCGACAGGCGGCCGCGCGCCGAGGCGTGCGTGTAGAAGCGATCGCGTCCCGTGGTCACCAGGTCAGCCCCGGTGGCGCCGCGGAGGCGGCCCTGCGCGGGGTTGGTCGTCTCGGCCAGCAGGGCGAGTGCTCCCGTGGCGTCGCCCCACTCGCGGTGCGACAGGCCGTGCAGCGACTCCGGCGAGGCCTCGAGGCCGATGGCCACGCCCTCTTCCTGCAGCGCGACGTTGGCGAGCGCCGCCAGATCCATGGCGCGCTGGTGCGCGACCAGCGTGTTCACGACCGGGTATTCCGGCGAGGCCTCGTGCAGGTCGATGGCGAGCGTGGCCTGTTCCTTCGCGATGAGCGTGGTGATGGCCAGGGCGAGACGCTCGGTGATCGATCCGTCGGCGCGCCCGGGGTAGGCGCGGTTGAGGTTGCGTGTCTCGGTGCCCGACAGCGCCTGGCCCGATCCCGCGTGGAAGTAGACCTGAGGGTCGGGCCACTGGTGCACCGGGTTGGAGGCGCGCGCGCCGTGGCTGAATCGGCGCGGGCCGCCGGGCGTGTCCAGCTCGAACCACTGCGGGTGGGCTTCCTGCCCGATGTTGTGCGTGAACCCGCTGGCGTTCGCACGCGGGATCACGATGAGCCGTCCCGCGGCGACGCGCGCGTGCTCCACGAGCACGACGGCCGCGACGTAGCCGGCGGGCTCGTCACCGTGGGTGCCGCCGAGCACCACGACGATGCCGCCCGGCGCCTCGCCCTCCATCACGAAGACGGGGGTGTCCACGGGCGTGCCGGCGAGGGCTGGCAGCCAGTCCGAGAGCGTGCGCTGCGCGCTGACGCCGGGCCCGGGCGAAATCGGGTCGTCGCCGCGCATGCGCAGGAACGAGGGCGCGGCGGCCGCCGCGAGCGCGACGGCCGCCAGCAGGCAGAGGGCGCCGCGCGTGCGCGGCGCCAGGGAGGGCATCACGATCACCCGGGCGGCGGATCTAGAACTCGAACTTCAGGCCCAGTTGCATCTGGCGTGGGCTGCCGGCCGAGGTGAACTGCCCGAACGTATCGCGCGGCGCGACGGCGGTGCCCCACGTCATGTTGATGCCCGAGAGGTTGGTCCGGTTCAACAGGTTGAAGGCTTCGAGCTGCAGCAGCAGCGCGCGCCGCCGGTCGAAGCGGAAGCGCTTCGAGAGGCGCGCGTTCACGCTCGCGAAGTTGCCGCCTTCGTACGAGTTGCGTCCGGCCATCACACCGTTGATGAAGGGCCGGTCGGTGCTGCTGTTGCCGTCGGTGTTCACGTCGGAGCCGACGACGGGGTTCTCGGCCGTCGCGCTGCGGTAGGTGAAGGTCGAGGAGAGCGTCCAGCCACCCAGCAGCGCGCGCGCCGCCGGGTTCATGTCGGCTCCCTCGTCCTGGCCGTAGGGGAGTTCCCACACGCCGGTGACGGTCACGCGATGCCGCTGGTGCTCGGCCGAGTAGGAGCGCTCGGCGCGCCGGTTGTATGGATCGTTGGGCTGCTCGGCCTGCGTGAAGTCCGACCCGTCGTCGCTGGCCTCCGAGAGGATGTAGTTCACGCGCAGCGAGTAGCCGTCAGCCAGCCGCTTCTGCAGCGTGAACTGGAAGCCGTAGTACTCCGACCAGCCGCTCGAGGAGACCATCTGGATGTTGTTGTAGAGCGGGTTCAGGCGGTTGGTGGAGCCGTAGTAGGGGCGGCCGATCTGCTGCGGGTTCGGGTTGGCCACGCCGAGCGAGGCGGCGTTGGCGGCGGTGAGCACCGTCGGCGGCCCGAGGTTGGTGTTGTCCGACACCAGCGTCGCCGTGCCCCAGTTGCGCACGAAGTTCACGCCGGCCGACCAGTTGGTGGCGATCTGCCGCTCCACGCCCAGGCTCACCTGGTCGATGTAGGGAATCTGCATCTCCGGATCGGCCTTGTTGATGCTCGGGCGGGTGAGGGTGAAGCCCGACGGCAACTGGTTGCTCTCGGGGAAGGCGCCGCGCGCGAACTGGGCGGTGGCGTTGGCGCCCGAGAGCGAGACCGACTGGCGCGCCAGCAGCGCGTTGCGCGCCACGAGCAGGAAGATCTTGTCGTAGAACCGCCCGTAGCCGCCGCGGATCAGGGTGCGCCCGCCGCCGACCGGATCCCACGTGAACCCGGCCCGCGGCGACACGTTGTTCCCGTCGCGGTGGATGCCATCGTCGAGCGGCGCCTCGAGCGGGTTGTTGCGGTCGCGCGGGATGTGCTGCGGCTGCGCGTCGTAGTCGTAGCGCAGGCCGTAGACGAGCGTGAGCCGATCGCTGATCGTCCACGAGTCCTGCGCGAAGACGGCGTACATCGTGTCGGGCAGGTCGATGATGGGGTTGCCGAAGCCCTGCGTGAACGTCGTCGGCGTGCCGGCGACGAACGTCGCCAGGCTGCCGAAGGTGAAGCTGCCGGCGAAGCTGACGGGGAACGACGAGGTGGCGGCGATGCGGTTGACGTCGCCGCCCACCTTGAAGAAGTGGGTGCCTCTCTGCCAGCTCAGGGTGTAGCTGCCCTGGGTGGTGACCTCGTCGAGGATCACCGGGAAGTTGGTGCTGCGGCCCCAGGTGCCCACGCCCGAGATGACCACGCGCGGGCCGACCGCGTCGTTGGCGTACTGCTCGAGGTCGCGCGGGGCCACCTGCAGCCGCGCCTCGCCGAGCAGCGTCGGCGAGATGATGTTGGTCCAGGAGAAGAGGAACGACTGGTCTGTGCCGCGCTGGCCGCCGCCGGCCGAGACGTCGAGCAGGCCGCCGATGCCGACGCCGCCGGCGTTGCTCTCGACGCTCTTGCCGTACGTGTAGCGGAAGCCGAAGCTGTGGGCCGCGTTCAGCACGTGGTCGAGCTTGAGCGAGGCCAGCGTGTCGCGGCGCGTGATCGGGTAGACACCGTTGGCGACCGACGTCACCGCCGAGCCGGGAATCGGCCGGGCGGCGAGCGTCGCGTTGATCGTCGCGACCGCCGCGTCGCTGATGGTGACCACGCCGCTCTCGTCGCGCTGCATGCGCTCGAAGGCGCCGAAGAAGAAGGTGCGGTTGCGCTTCAGCGGTCCGCCGAGCGTGCCGCCGAAGTTCTGGCGCTGGAACTCGGGCTTGCCTTCCTTCACGAAGGCGTTGCGCGCGTCCATCGACTCGTCGCGGACGTAGAGGAACGCGTTGCCGCCGAGCTGGTTGGTGCCCGAGCGCGACACGATGTTCACCAGGCCGCCGGCCGCGCGGCCGAACTCGGGCGCGAACTGGCTGGTGACCACCTGGAACTCGCGCACCGCTTCCTGGCTGATCGTCTGGCGCGTGTTGCCGTTGAGCGCACCGTTGGCGTCCACGCCGTCGAGCGAGATGTTGTTGCTGCGGGCGCGCTGGCCGTTGAAGCTGATGCCGCTGCCCTGGCCGCTCATCTGCTGGCCGGTGACGCCGGCGACCTGCGTGGAGAAGCTGAGGAAGTCGCGGCCGTTGCTCGGCAGGTTCTCGATCTCGGTGCGGGTGACCACCGCGCCGCCCTGCGTCCGGCCGCGCTCGACGATCGGGGCCGCGGCCGTCACCGTCACTTCCTGCGTGACGCCTGCCAGCGGCAGCGAGATGTCCACGGTGACCACCTGGCCCACCTCGAGCGTGAGCCCTTCGCGCTGCACGGTGGCGAAGCCGTCCAGCGACACGGTGAGGCGATACGCGCCGGCGGCCACCGCCGGGATGCGGTACCGGCCGGCCTCGTTGGTGACCGTCGTGCGCTCCACGCCGGTGTCCACGTTGGTGAGCACCAGCGCGGCGCCGGGCAGCACGCCGCCGGTGGCGTCGCGGACGATGCCCTCGAAGTCGCCGCCGGAGGCCGTTTGTGCAAGGACCGTAGAGCCCGTGAGAGGCAGGAGGACGATGACGGCTGCGAGAAACGTGCGAATGGGATGGAAGGATAGGGCACGCATGCGAGGACGATACACTCCGGTTCGCGCCGATTCAACCCGCCCGAACCTGCACCGGCCACCCCCGTTCGCGTCGTCGGGGCCCGCCGGCCGGCTCGATCCCGGTGGCCGGGGCCCCGCCCCTTGCGCCTCCGCGTGCGCTCCGTGACAGGACCCGCATGGCCCCGGGGCCGGAAAGCCTGTAGAGTTCCACGGATGTCCGCGCTCTCTCCAACCCACCTCTACCGTGAGATCCACGAGCAACCCGAGGCGATCGAGCGCGTGCTGCAGACCCAGCACGCGGCGATCGCGGGCCTGGCCGGGGCCATCCGTGCTGGCGGCGTCACGCACGTCGTGATTGCCGCGCGCGGCACCAGCGACAACGCGGCGCGCTACGCGCAATACGCGCTCGGCGCGCGCAACGGGCTGCTGGTGGGGCTGGCGGCGCCGAGCCTGCTGACGGTCTACGGCGCCAGGCCGCGCTTTGCCGGCGCGCTGGTGATCGGGATCAGTCAGAGCGGCGCGAGCCCCGACATCGTCTCGGTGGTGGCCGAGGCGCGCCGCCAGGGGGCGCTCACCGCGGTGCTCACCAACAACGTGGCCTCCGACCTCGCGCGCGAGGGCGACTTCGTCGTCGACCTGTCGGCGGGCGAGGAGAAGGCCGTCGCGGCGACCAAGACCTACACCACGTCGCTGGCGGCCATCGCGCTGCTCAGTGCGGCCCTGCACCACGATCGCGACATGGCCGAGGCGGAGGTGCGGGGCGTGCCCGAGGCGATGCGCCGCGTGCTGGCCGGCGCTCCCGGCGTCATCGACGCGGCGGCACGCTTCGCCGGGATCAGCCGCGCCGTGGTCATCGCCCGGGGCTTCAACTACGCCACGGCGTTCGAGGTGGCGCTCAAGCTCAAGGAGCTCACCTACGTCCTGGTCGAGCCCTACAGCAGCGCCGACTTCCTGCACGGGCCGCTGGCGCTGGTGGAGGAGGGCCTCCCGGCGATTGCGATCGCGCCCTCGGGCCGGATGCTCGAGGAACTGCGGCAACTGATGCGAACGCTGCGGGAGCGCGGCGCCGAGGTGGCGTGCATCAGCGACGACGACCCGGCGCTCGCCCTCGCGCAGACGCCACTGCGGGTGCCGCTGGCGCTGCCCGAGTGGCTCTCCCCGTTCACGCACGTCGTGCCGGGACAACTGCTGGCGATGGGCCTGGCGGCCGCGCGCGGCCACGACGTCGACGCGCCGCGCGGCATCAGGAAGGTGACCAGGACGCGGTAGGCGGCGGCGCGCGCCGCCGCCGCCCGCGCCGCCGCGCGCCGCCGCCGCCCGCGCCGCCGCGCCAGTCAGGCCCGCGGCGCGAAACCTTCCAGCACTTCCTCCACCAGCCCCCGGAACATCGCCACCTTGTAGCCGTTGTGCGCGAGCGGCGCGGCGCCGCGCACGGCGGCGGCGGCCGCCCGCTGAATCGTCTTCGCGTCCAGCCGCTGTCCGGCGATCGCCTGCTCGGCGTCGCGGGCGCGCCAGGGTATCGGCGCGGCCGCGCCGAGCACCAGGCGCGCGTCGCGAACCCGGTCCTTCTCGAGGCGCACCGTCGCCGCGAGACTGGCCAGCGCGAAGTCCCAGGCGCCGCGCGCGCGGACCTTGCGGCAGGCGCTCAACGTGCCCTCCGGCAGCGCGGGCAGCCGCACCTCGGTCACGATCTCTCCGGGCCCGAGGACGTGCTCGCGGGTCACGTCGGTTTCGGGCAGCACGAAGAACTCGTCGATCGGCACCGCCCGTTCGCCTGTCGGGCCCGCGATCGCCACGGTGGCCCCCAGTGCCGTCAGCGCCGTCGCGGTGTCCGAAGGGTGGACGATGACGCAGACGCCGCCGCCGAAGAGGCAGTGGTACCGGTTGTCGCCGTCGACCGCGTAGCAGGTGTCGCCGCCCTTGCGGGCGCAATCGTAGCCGCCGCGGAAGTACCAGCAGCGGGGTCGTTGGCAGAGGTTGCCGCCGAGCGTGCCCTGGTGGCGCAGTTGCGGGCTGGCGACGGCGGCCGCGGCCTCGGCCAGCGCCCGGTACCGGGCGGCGACGAGGGGATGGCGCGCGATGGCGTCGATGGTCGTCGTCGCGCCGATGCGCAATCCGCCGTCGGCCGTCGCGGCGATGCCGCGCAGCGCGTCGACGCGGGCCAGCGACACGACCGCGCTCACGTCGAAGACCCTGTCGCGGGCGCAGCCGAGCAGGTCGGTGCCGCCGGCGAGGGCTCGCGCGCCTGGGGCGGCCAGCGCCGCAACGGCCTCCCTCACGGTGGTCGCGCGCGTGTAGGCGAAGGGAGCGATCATGACCGGGCCTCGCGCTTCTGCGCCGGTGGCGCCGCCAGGGCTTCCAGCACCCGTGCCGGGGTGATCGGCGCATGCGCGACACGCCGGCCGATGGCGTGCGCCACGGCATTGGCCACGGCGGCGGCGGCCGGGACCAGGGCCGGTTCGCCGAGGCCCTTCGCCCCGGTGCTGTTGCAGATGGTGTCCTGCGGATCGATCGGCAGGCACACCGGTTCCGGCGGCACGTCGAGTGCCGTCGGCACCTTGTAGTCGTGCAGGTTCGTGGTGAGCACGCGGCCGTGGTGCGCGGCATCGGCCACGCGTTCCTCGGTGAGCGCCAGGCCCGCGCCCTGCGTGATGGCGCCAAACACCTGGTTGTCGTAGGTGAGGCGGTTCATCACCCGGCCGCTGTCCTGGGCCGCGAGGTAACGCGTCATCTTCACCTCGCCGGTGCGCACGTTCACCTCCACCTCGGCGAAGTGCGCCGCGAAGGGGTTCACGGCCAGGCCGTGCGTGTCGGGCGTCCGTATGCCGACGCCGACCAGCACGCCGCGCTGGCCAAGCGCCCGGAGCCGGTCGAAGGGAAGCGGCGGCGTGGCGCCCGTGTTCGACACCACCGCACCGCCGGCGACGCCGAGCGTTGCCGGATCCGCCCCCAACTGCGCGGCGGCCAGTTCGATCACCTGCCGCTTCAGCTCGAGCACGGCGGAGCGGATGGCGGGCGCTTCGGTGGGCACGGTCTTGCTGCCGCCGCTCGGGCCGGTGAACTGCGTCGTGCCCGTGTCGGCGTGTTCCACCGAGATGCGGTCCATCGGGATGCCGAGTTCCTCGGCGACGATCATCACGGCCCACGTCTTGGTGCCGGTGCCGAGATCGCTGGCGCCCATGTTGAGGTCGGCGCTGCCGTCGGGGCGGAGGCTGACGACGATGGTGGAGGGCGGGCCACCGCCGCCGCCGCGCCACATGCCGCCGGCCATCCCCACGCCGCGCCGCAGCGGGCCCGTGCCCGTGGCGCGGGCGCGCGCCTCGGCCCAGCCGAAGGCCTTCGCGCCCTCCTCCAGGCACTGCCGGAACCCGGTGCTCGTGTAGCGCGGCTGGTTCGGTCGGGCCTGGCTCACCTCGGTGAGGTTGCGCAGGCGCAGCGTCACGGGATCGAGGTTCAGGCGGATGGCCAGCAGATCCAGCGCCTGCTCCAGGCCCCAGGACCCCTGCGGATGGCCCGGCGCGCGGAACGGCCGCTCGGGCCCGAGGTTGACGAAGACGTTGGTGGACTGGGTGCGGACGTTCGGGCAGCGGTAGAGATCCAGCGCCTGGTAGTCGACGCCGCTGGTGCCATCGGCCGAGTAGGCGCCGCCCGAGCCGACGCAGTCGAGTTCGATGGCGGTGAGCGTGCCGTCCTTCTTCGCCCCGACCTTCACGCGCATGCGCACGCCGGGCCGGTTCCCGATGGCGAGCATCGTCTCCTCGCGCGTCATGAAGAGGCGCACGGGCCGTCCGGTGCGCTGCGCGAGCAGCGCGGCGATGACGGCGTACTTGCCGGTGTCGAGCTTGCTGCCGAAGCCGCCGCCCATGTAGGGCCCGATCACGCGCACGCGGGCCAGCGGCAGCCGCAGCGCGCGCGCGAGCGTGGCCTGTGCGGGGAACACGCCCTGCAGCGAGTCCCACACGACGAGCCGCGCGCCGTCCCAGCGTGCGACGCAGCCGTGCAGCTCGATCGGCACGTGCAGTTCGGCGGCGGTGGAGAACTCGCCTTCGACGATGGCGTCGGCCGTAGCGAAGCCGGCGGCGACCTCGCCGCGTTGGGCCACGCGCGGCTCGCCCGCGAGGTTGCTGTCGCCGAGGATGGGCGTGGCGCCCGGCGCCCGCGCGGCGTCGACGTCGACGGCGAAGGGCAGCACGTCGTAGTCGACCTCGATGGCGCGCGCCGCGTCCTGCGCCTGGTAGGGCGTGTCGGCGGCGACGGCCGCCACCTCCTCACCGGCGAAGCGGCAGTGCGGGTCGAAGATGGTGCTCATGGGCCCCTTGGGGCCCGGGTACCATCCGATGTCGGTGCCCGGCGACCGCGCGGTGAGCACGGCGCGCACGCCCGGCATGCGCTCGGCGCGGCTGGTGTCGACGCGCGTGACGCGTGCGTGGCCGTGAGGACAGCGCGTCACGGCGGCGTGCAGCATGCCGGGCAGCGACACGTCGGAGGCATAGACGGCGGTGCCGCTCACGCGATCATAGGCGTCCACGCGCGGCTGCCGCGTGCCCACCACGCGCGTCTCGCGCCAGGGCTCGACGGCGGGCGCATCCGGCGTACCCGGCGCCGCGGCGGCGGGATCCGGCACCTCGTGTTCGAAATCGCACGGGTTCATGTCTCGTCCTCGTGACGGCCTCGATGGCGGAGCGCGTGCCCGCCTCAGGGTTTCCGCAATTCCGCCGCGTGCCGCACGGCCTGGAAGATGTGCGCGTAGGCACCGCACCGGCAGAGGTTGCCGGACATGCCCGCGCGCACCTCGTCGAACGTCGGCGACGGGTTGGCGCGCAGCAGGCCCTCGGCGGCCACGACCTGGCCGGGCGTGCAGTAGCCGCACTGCAGCGCATCGCGCTCGGCGAAGGCCCGCTGCACCGGCCCGAGATCCTCGCCGTGCATCAGGCCTTCGACCGTCTCCACCTTGTGGCCCTCGGCCTCGACGGCAAGCGTCATGCAGGCGTAGCGCGTCTCGCCATCGATGAGCACCGTGCACGCGCCGCACTCGCCGCGCTCGCAGCCGGCCTTGGCGCCGGTCAGGCCCAACTGGTCGCGCAGCACGAACAGCAGCGACCAGCGCGGCTCCACCTCGACGCGCCGCGGCTGGCCGTTGACGTCGAGGGTGAGCGGGATCAGCGCATCGGCGGCGATCGCCGTTGCTGGCGGTTCGGCGGCCCGGGCGGCGGGCATGCCCGCCGCCACGGCTCCGATCGCGCCGCCGCCGACCGTGGTGATGAAGCCGCGGCGGCTGACGCCGCCCTGACAGGCGCAGTCGTGGTCGCGCGGACGTTGCGGATCGCGATCGTGAGAGGACATGACGACTCCTCGCACACGCCGGGGCAGCGCACGAGGGGGCCGCGCGTGTGAGGCGACGCGGGACGGGCTGCCGGGACGAGACGCGTGCAGTGGCGGCGCGGGCGGGAGCGCGAGGCGGGGCCTTGGGGGCGAGCGCTCGCCGGCGGGTGCCGCGGCCGCGATTGTAGCGCGGGACACGCCCCGGCGCAGCAGGATCCGGAGATCGGCCGATCGATCCGCCTGACGGCGGATCCTCACGCCCGCACCAATCCTCGCGTCTGCGCGGATCCGCGCGCCCTGCAGCCGACAGTGGCGCCCGGCACCAGCCGGGCGCCACCAGCGGTGGCCGGGCAGCCGCCCGGCGCCGGACGGCCTACCGGCTGACTGCCTTCCGGGCGTTCACGAAACCCTTCCCGTAGAACGGATCGGCGCCCTTCTTGCCCTCATCGTCGGCGCTCTGCGCGATCCTCGCCTTCAGCGCGCCGAGCGAGATGCCGGGGTTCGCCTGTTTGATGAGTGCGGCGACGGCCGCGACTGCCGGGGCGGCCATGCTCGTGCCGGCGGCCCAGCCGTAGGACGTGGTAGAGGCGCTCGAGCCGCGCGTCGTGCTGAGCACCATGTCGAACACCCAGCAGTAGTTCAGGACGCTGCCGCTCGGGATGCGCGGCAGGCTGCAGAGCTCGTTGGTCGGGTAGGCGAAGTCGCCGCCGGGCGCGGCGACATGGATCGCCGACGTGCCGTAGTTCGTGTAGGAAGCCGGGCGGCGGAAGTTCGTCTCGCCGTAGGCGAACCCCACGGGGCCCGTGGCGGACACGGCGATGCCGCTGCCCGACTCGGCCGGTACCGCGATGTAGCTGCCGGAGTGATCGAGGTCGAGTTCATCGTTGCCCGCGGCGCTCACCACGAGGACGCCCTGGCTGCCGGCGTAATTCACGGCCTTGTTCATCGCCGCCACGAGCGGGCCGGCGCCCGTGTTGCCCCCGCCGCGCGGAAACACCGCGCCGAGGCTCATGTTGATGATGTCGGCGCCACCGCCGCCATTGGCGATCGGCGTCGCGGCGTAGAGGATGCCCCGGATGATCCAGCTGAACGCCCCAGACCCGTCGTGAAGCACCTTGACGCCCACGAGCGTGGCCTTCGGCGCGATGCCGATCGTGCCGATACCGTTGTCGGCGGCAGCGATGATGCCGGCCACATGAGTGCCGTGCCAGAACGTGCCCGTGTCTTGGTTGAAATCGAAGTCCGGCACGAACGAGCGCGACGCCGCGACATCGAGGTTGGCAACGAGATCGACGTGCGCGGCGTGGATGCCGCCATCGAGGATGGCGACGCGCACGCCGGCGCCGTCGTAACCCATAGCCCAGGCCGCGGGCGCCTCGATCGCCTGCGGCGCCCACTGGATGTTCCAGAAAGTTTCGTCGCCAGGCGTGATGGCGGTCTCGCCGACCAGGGGCTGCTGCCACTGGACGACCGTGTCCTCGTCCACGCGTGACACGGCTTTCGAGGCCTTCAGCCGGGCGGCGAAGTCCTCGGCGTCCGCCTCCACGACGGCAAGGCCGGCGCCATCGTGCCCGAAGACCACGATCCCGCCCGCGGCCTGCACGGCCGCCACCTGCGCGGTGCCCCACTTGCCGGCCTGCACCACGTAGGTCTTCGCCTCGGCCGTCGCCGGCGCAAGGCCCACCACCACCGCGAGGGCGGCCCCCAACAGAACGCGCTTCATCGACATCCTCCTCGCCGGCGCCCGCGCCAGAAGGGCTGTGCGTCGCGTCACACGCCTCCCGCCGGCTTTCCGGATTCCGACCCGGCTCGAGTGTTGCAACCGATTGAGTCTACTACCGAACCGTGGCGTTGCCGGGAGTGACATGCGCCACGGGTGCCCCTCTGGACGCGCCTCGGGCCTCGAGGGGGGACCCGCCCGCGAGCGCCGTCTGGAAGGGTGCCGGCCCGCGAGCGCAGGTGCACCGAGGCGTACGAGGCCGGCTCAGTCCCTGGCCCTGTACATCGTCGCCAGTGCGGCGCCAATCGCCTGCGACAACTCGCCGAGCGCGGCCGGCACCACCCGCAGCGCGTCCCGCTGCGCCGGCCACAGCCAGGGGCGGGCCGTGTCGCGGACGATCCGTAAGTACCGCTCACGGAACGCCGCGGTCGTGGCGTGGGGATCCATCAGGCCGCCGCCGATGACCACCACGGCCGGATCGAGCGCCATCGCCAGCATGGCCACGCAGTAACCCATGGCGCGCGCCTGGAAATCGAAGATCTCCGTGGCGAGCGGGTCGCCGCCCTGCGCGAGCCCTCTCAGCGCGAACGCCTTCTCCCTGGGCGCGGCCGCCGAGCGGGCGAGCTCGTGATCGGGAAAGCGCGACAGGCGCTCTTCGAGCAGGAAGGGCAGGCCCGACAGCGTGGTGTAGACCTCGATGCAGCCCCACGTGCGGCCGCAGCCGCAGGGGTAAGGCCTGGCGCCCAGCTCGTGGAGCGGCGCGGGCATGTGCGCCCCTTCCATCCCGGCCAGCGTGTCGCCCTCCAGCGGCAGCCCGTGCGCATCGATGTACGCGCAGCCCAGGCCGGATCCCGGCGCCAGCATGAGCACGGTCGCGCGGCTGTCACCGCGGGCGTGCCGCGCCTCGGCGACGCCGCCGAAGTTGCCATCGTTGCCGACGACCAGCGCCAGCGGGCGGCCGGCGCGCGCGGCCAGCCTCTCGGCGTAGGCGGCATAGACGTCGAATCCGGTGAAGCTGTCGGGCAGGTTCGGCGACTTGTCGAACACGCCGTACCGCTGATACGGGCCGGGGATCGACAGACCCACGCCGTCGACCTGATCCCAGCTCAGCCCGTGCTGTTCGAGGTACGTCGTGGCGCCCTCCACCCAGACGCTCACCGTGGTGCGCGGGCCGAGCTGCGCGTTGGTGGGCGTCTGCAGCAGCGTCGTGGAGACCGGCGTGCCATCGTCGAATACGGCGCCGATCTTCGAGGTGGTGGCGCCGCCATCGGTGCCCAGAAAGACCCTGCGAGCGATATCCATGTCCGTCCCGTGATGAAAGAGGAAGCCCGGGAATGGGCCGTTGACGCAAGTTTACGGGATCCGCCCGTGACGCCCGGCGCCGCGGCTGACGCCTGAGGCTCGGGAAACGGGTGGCGAGAGGGTAAGATTCGCCGGCGAATGGGTCGGGACACGTCCACGACCCCGAACCACAAGACCCGAGCCTGCACGCCAAGCCCACGCCCCGAGCCCCCCGTGACCCGCCGGACGTTCCTCGTCGTGTTCTTCCTCGTGCTGGCGCTGCGCGTGGCCGCGCTGCCGTTGCCGGGCACCGAGGACGTGGGCGTGTGGCGCGTCTGGAGCTTCGCCGCGTCGAAGGACCTGCTGGGCGTCTACGGCGTGGGCGGATCGCCGCCCGAGCGCCGGCGGCTCCAGTTCGGCAAACAGTACACGACCGTGGACTACCCGCCGCTGGCGCTGGCCAAGATGGGCGCCGTCGGTGTGGTGTACCGCGAGCTGTTCCCCGGATTCCCCAACGACAACCGGCTCACGGTGGCCGTCAAGATCCCGGGCCTGCTCGCGGGCATCGGCCTGACGTGGCTGCTCGTGCGCGCCCTGACGCGGCTGACCGGGCAACGCGCCCTCGGATACTGGGGCGGGCTGGCGTTCTGGGCCAACCCGGCCGCGATCCTGAACGGGGAAGTCCTCGGCTATCTCGATCCGCTCGTGATCCTGCCCGCCATCGCGGCGCTGCTGTACGTGCACGAACGGCGCCCGGGGCTGGCGGGCGCGGTGCTGGGCCTCGCGCTGCTCACCAAACCCCAGGCGATGCTGATCGCGCCGGCCGTGCTGATGGCCGCCTGGCACGCGGGAGGCCGCCGGGCGCTGCTGCGCGGCGCGCTGTCCACCACGGCGGTCATCGCCGCCATCCTGCTGCCTTACGCGCTTGCCGGCGCCCTGCCGAACATGCTGGTGGCCTTCGGTTCGTGGACCGCGCGGCGCGACATCCTCTCGGGGTATGCCGCCAATCTCTGGTGGGTGGCGACGTGGCTGGCGCGCGGCTACAACATGATCCCGGAGTTCGGGTTTCCGGGCGCTTACTTCCAGCCTGTCGCGCGCATCCTGGCCATCTCGTCGTGGATGGAGATGGGGCTGCCCAACCCGCGCCCGGCCGGGCAGTTGCTGACGATGGTCACCGTGGCGTGGGCCCTGTGGCGTGGCCGCCGCGCGCGCGGCCTGGCGGCGCACGCAACACTGGCCGCCTTCACGGTGCACGCCTTCTTCGTGCTCGGCGTGAGCGTGCACGAACACCACATGGTGCTGGCCGTGCCGCTGCTGGTGGTCGCTGCGGCCGCCGAACGGCGCATCCGCCCGCTGCTGGCAGCCGTCAGCCTGCTGGTGGCCCTCAACATCAACCTGTTCTACGGCCTGGGACTAGGCGTCGGATGGGCCGTGCCGCGCATGCTCACGCCCATCGATCTCAGCGTGCTGCTGGCGCTGGCCAACGTCGCCCTGCTGGTCTGGCACGCCCGCGTCCTGGCGCGCGTCATCGACGATCCCGCGGACGCGGGATCCGTGCCCGTGCCCGCTCCCACACCCGGGGCCGCGTGACACGACGCGTCCGGCAGTCACGGATTCCGACGCACGCCGCGCGCCGGCTCGCGATGCGTCGCGGCCGGTGACGCAGGCCGTACGCGGCGTGATGCGCGCAACATGACGCGCCCGACGAGGGTCCGTCGGTGGTAGGCTGTCGGGCACTGTGACCGCCGCGTCCAGCTATCGGCGCCTTGCGACCTGGGGCACCCCCGCGGCCGTCATCGTCGTTTCGGCGCTGGGCATCGCCAACTACCGCGCCACGGAAGCGGTGATGGTCGCCCGCTCGGCCGAGCGGCAACTGGCGCTCACCCGCACGGTGGCGGTGGGCGTCGAGACGGCGCTCTCGGGCCACGCGGCGACGCTGGTGCATCTGAGCGCGCTGCCCTCCGTCCAGCGTGTCTCGCTGCGCGCTCTCCCCGATCGCCTGGCGCAGTTCTTCGCCTCGCCCGAACTGCCCGGCATCGAGGAACTCGTGCGCGTGATGGCCGACGGCCGCACGTGGCGCTTTCGAACCGATGGCACCCTGCTCACGCCCGATCCGCAATCCTGGCCGGAGACGCACCTGCTCGAATGGGCCGCCGATCGCGCCAACCGGGGACGCTGGCGTCCATGGGTCGGTCGCACAGCGGCCTCCACGCGCCTGCTGGTGACGCTGCCCGTCTACGACACCGCGTTCGGCGACGACGGATGGACGCCGACAGGCGGGTTCATCGGCCTGCTCGGGCTCGTGCTCGACCCGGAAGCGCTGGCGACGCCCTACGCGCGCTCGGCGCTCGCCGTGCTGCCGTCGGCCGGCCTGGAGTTGCGTGACGGCGACACGCTGCTGTACGTGGGCGGCCAGACCCTGGAACCGAAGCAGCCGTTTTCCTCGGCGCACGCACTGGGAGATGGCAGCGGCGTGAACGAGGATCTCCGCACCGACGGGAGCATCATCGAGAGCCGCACGAGGCTCGACGTGCCCGGGCGACAGCTGATGGTGCGGCTGATGGTGCCGCGCGCCTGGATCGTGGCCGACGTGCGGCGGCTGTTCGTGCGCGACGCGTTGTTGTTTCTCGCGCTCATCTTCGCAACGCTGGCTGCCGGCTGGGCGCTGCTCCGCGCGGCGCGGAGCGAGGGTCGATACCGCGAGTTGCTCGAGCAGGCGGCCGACGGGGTGTTCGTGCTCGACGAGGCGGGACGAGTGGTGGACGTGAACGCCGCCGGCGCGTCGCTGGCTGGCGTGCCGCCGGGCGCGCTCGCCGGGCGTTCCTTCGACGATCTGGTGGATGCGGGGAGCCGTCAGGCGTGGACGGCGGCGACGGCGACGCTGGCCGGACGCGGCCGCGCCGCCATGTCCCTCACGCTGCGTTCGGCGGCGGGAGACGCGGTCGACACCGATGCCAGCGTGTCGCAGGAGGCGGCCGGTCAGCGCCTGGTGATCCTGCGTGACGCACGCGAGCGGCGGCGGCTCGAACACCAGTTGCAGCAGGCCCAGAAGATGGAGGCCGTCGGGCGGCTGGCCGGCGGCATCGCCCACGATTTCAACAACCTGCTCACCGCGATCGCCGGCTACACCGACCTGCTGCTGGCGACCTTCTCCGATCGCGATGAGCGGCGTGAGGATGCGATGCAGGTGAAGCGCGCGACCGAGCGTGCGGCGGCGCTCACGCGGCAGTTGCTCGCCGTCGGCCGCAAGCAGGTGCTGCAGCCGCGCGTGCTCGACCTCAACGCGCTCGTCAGGCGGATGGAGGCGCTGCTCACCCGCCTGTGCGGCGAGCACATCCAGTTCGAGCTGGCGCTGGATCCGCGGCTCGCGGCGGTGGAGGCCGATGCCGGCCAGCTCGAGCAGGTGCTGGTGAACCTGGTGGTCAACGCGCGCGACGCCATGCCGACCGGCGGCTCGGTGCGCGTGGAGACGGCCAACGTCGACGAGGCGCTGCCGCCAGCCTCCTTCGAGACCGGCCCCGTACCCATTCCGGGCGTCCGGCTGTCGGTGATCGATACCGGCGCCGGCATGGACGCCGACACGCTCTCGCACGTCTTCGATCCGTTCTTCACCACCAAGCAGGTGGGGCAGGGCAGCGGGCTGGGCCTGCCCACGGCGCAGGGCATCGTGCAGCAGAGCCGCGGCGAGCTGCGGGTGACCAGCGCTCGCGGCCTCGGCACGCGGATGGACGTCGTGCTGCCGCGGGTCAGTCAGCCGCCGGCCAGCCCGGAGCCCGAGAGCGAGGCCCCGCACGAACGGGCGCCGATGGCCGCGCGCGTGCTGCTGGTCGAGGACGAGACGGTCGTGCGTCGTTTCGCGCGGCGCACTCTCGAGGGCCTGGGCTACGCGGTGCACGAGGCGCCGACGCCGGCCGACGCGCTGCGGTGGCTCGAGACGGCCGCCGCGCCCCCCGACGTCCTGCTCACCGACGTCGTGATGCCGCACATCAACGGTGTGGAACTGGCTGACGCGGCGCGCCGGCGCTGGCCCACGCTGGCCGTGCTCTTCGTCTCCGGTCACTCGGCCGACCTGCTCAACTCACAGGGACTGACCGAGAGCGGCGGCCGGCTGCTCGTCAAGCCCTTCACGGCCGCGCAGCTCTCGGCGGCGCTGCGCCAGACGATCGACGAGGCGCGGCGGCGGACGGCCGCCAGCGCGGAGGCCCCAGGCCGAGGTGGTCCCGGCGAGCCGACCGCGCCGGGGTCCGCTCAGGGCTCGGACGCCTCCATCGGGTAGCGGCCGAACCGTTCGGCGGCCTCGGCCATCGCCTCCACGTTCCCGGGCGGGGCGGCCGGCGCGATCGAGCAGGCCGTGCTGAGCACGTAGCCGCCGCCCGGCCCGGCGATGGCCAGCCGCTGTCTCGCGGCCGCCATCACGTCGGCGGGCGTGCCCAGCAGCACGGTGTTCACCGGATCGAGATTGCCCTTGATGAACAGCCGGCCGCGCGTGGCGCGCCGCGCCGCGGCGAGATCCACCGTCCCGAGCGGCGGCGGGTCGAGCGTGTCGATGCCGTCGGTGCCGGTGGCGGCCATCAGATCGATCCGGTCGCCGATGGCACCGCACGTGTGGGTGTAGACCGGGATGTCGTGCCGCGCCTTGACGGCGGCGATCACGGCGCGCTCGTGCGGCAGCACGAAGCGCGCGTAGTGCTCACGCGAGATCAGGCCCGCCCCGGCGAAGGCCGACGAGATGAGGATGGCGTCGGCGCCGGCCGCGGCCTGTCCGATGGCGAGCGCCGCGGCGCCCTCGGCCAGTCGCGTCAGGCACGCGTCCACCTTGCCGGGATCGTCAAGCAGCGCCATCAGCGCGTTGGTGTGATCGAGCAGCTCCATCAGCTGCGAGAAGGGCGAGAAGATCTCGCCGTGCACCGACACCTCGTCGCCCGCGCGGGCGCGCACCGCCTTCAGCGTGTCGAAGTGCCACGGGGGGAAGAACCCGGCGCCTGGCGTGGCCGGCTCGCCCGTGAACCCCCACGCCTGCGGGTAGGTGATGCCGGCCAGATCGTGCGGCTCGACGTAGAAGAGCCGCTCGGGATCCACCTCGTCGAAAGCGGGAACGCCGCGCGTGCCGTCGGGCCGGAAGACGTGCGGATTGTCGTCGGGCGGCGCCACCGTGTGCCAGCCGTTCGTCCACGTGATGATGCGGTCTTCGCCGCGCGGCGTGATGTCGCGGATGTGCTCGCGCCAGCGCGGATCGCGGCCCGGGAGGTTCACGAGGATGCCATCGAAGCGGTAGCGCCGCTGCAGCCGGACCAGCGCCTCGGCGAACCCTTCCGTGGAGTGCCAGACATCGATGGCATCGAGGCCGGCCCGCAGGAAGTAGTGCCCGAGCGAGAGCTGGCACATCACGGGCACGCGATCGGGCGTGCCCAGCCGCATCGCGATCGCGAGTCGTTCACGGCTCGTCATGGATCGATCTCCACTGCAGCCGGCGATCGCCGCCGCAGGCGATCGGGCCGCCGCTGCCGCGTGCGGGCCGCCGCTGGCTGGCGCAGCCGCCCGTGAACGCGCAGCGATCGTCGGCCGCCCGCCAGGGGCAGCGCCCGCCCATCTGCGATTCGATCTCGCTCGCGAGCTGACGCAGCAGGGCCTGCCAACTGTCGACTGCGGTGCGCAGTGTCGTCTCGTCGTGCACGTCAGGCGCCCTCGTGAGGATCGGGAAAGGGGATGGCGTCGCAGAAGGCGGCTTCGTAGTCCGGATGGCCGGCCAGCTCCACGTACTCGGCCTCGCGGGCGAGACGTGCGGCGCGCCGCCTGGCGCGCGCATCCACCAGCGCGAGGCGGGCGCCGGCGCCGGCCGCGTTGCCGACGAAGCGCACGCGCTCCGGATCGATGGCCGGCACCAGGCCGATGGCGAGCGCCGAGGCCTTGCGCAGGAACGACCCGAAGGCGCCCGCCAGCAGGATCTCGTCCAGCTCGCGCGGGTCGAGGCCGGCATGGCGCAGCAGCAGCGCGATGCCGGCGGCCGTCGAGCCCTTCACGAGCTGCAGCTGCCGCACGTCGCCCGCGCCCAGGTGCACGCGATCCGTCAGCCGCACGATTCGCTGGCCGGCGGCGTCGGTCGCCACCTTTCCGATCAGGCGCGAGGGGAGCCCCAGCGCGGCGCACTCCTCCCGCCCGCGCAGGTAGCCCGACGGTGCGATGACGCCGGCTCGGAGCAGTTCGGCGACGGCGTCCACCAGCCCGCTGCCGCAGAGGCCGGCGGGTGTCGTGCCGGCGATCGTGCCGCAGGCGATGCGTCCGTCGCCCATCACGCGCACCATGTCGATGGCGCCCGGGACCGCCCGCATGCCGCACGCGATGGTGGCGCCCTCGAAGGCGGGCCCCGCGGCGGTGGACGTGGCCAGGATCCGCCCGCGCCCGGCGAGCACGACCTCGGCGTTGGTCCCGAGGTCGACGAGCAGCCGCCAGCGCTCGCCCCGGTCGAGGTCGCAGGCGATGGCCGCAGCCACGGTGTCGCCCCCCACGTGCCGTCCGATCATGGGGAGGAAGCGGACCTGCGCCTCGGGGTGCGCCGGCCAGCGCAGCGCGCGGGCGGGCAGCTGCCATTCCTGAGTGAACACGCCGGTGTACGGCGCTTCGCCCAGCGAGCCGATCGGCGCGCCCACGGCCGTGTGGGTCATCGTGGCGTTGCCGGCGCAGGCGATGGCGAAGATGCGATCGGCGCGCGCCGCCGCGCCGGCGAGCAGTTCCTCGATCAGCGCCGCGACGGCGCCGGCGATCTCCTCGTGCAGCACGCCGAGGCCCCCGGGCCGCTCGTTGGCGAAGTGGATGCGCGAGATCACGTCCGCGCCGTGGCGCGCCTGCGGGTTCAGCCGGGCCGCGGTGGCGAGCACGCGTCCGCCGGCGAGATCGACGAGCGCCGCCGCAAGCGTCGTGGATCCCAGGTCGACCGCCACGCCGAGGAGCGGCGCGTCCGGCGTGCCGGCAGCCTCGACGTGCAGCAGGTCGCGGCCGCAGAGGATGGCCGCCAGCCTGGGATGGGCGGCGGCGAGGGCGGGCAGCTCGTGCAGCACGTGAACCGGAGCCCGCAACGGAACCCTTCCTCCCGTCGCGCCAGCCAGGCCTGCCGCCACCAGGTCGAGCAGCGCCAGCGGTCTCGCCGGGTCGGGACGCGGGGCGTCGATGATCGCGCGCCTGACCACGGGCCGCATCGCCGGCGGCGCGAGCGTGATCGGGCCGAACGACTTCGGAGGAACGGCCCGACTGGCCTGCGGAACCTCCACCGTGCAGGCGGCGGCGACCTGGAGCTGGCAGCCCAGGCGCCAGCCGTGCGCACGGTCGCCGGCCGGCAGGACGCGCCGATCGGCATCGGTCTCCGGCGCCTCACCCGCCGACAGGCGCACGCGGCACTTGCCGCAGGTGGCGCGCGCGCCGCAGGGCTGCTCGAGCCAGATGTCGGCGCGCGAGGCGGCCAGCGCGAGGTCGGCCGGCTCCTCCAGCGTGACCGTGCGCCGCTCGGGCAGGAACGTGACCGCGATCGTCACCGGATCAGGCCCCCCGTGCGCGCCGCACGTCCTCGAGCAGTTCCAGCGCGCGCGCGACGGCGCTGGTGGCGTCCCTGCCGTACCCGTCGGCGCCGGCGGCGCGCGCGTAGTCCTCGCTGACCGGCGCCCCGCCCACCATCACCTTCATCGGCCAGGGAAGCCCCGCGGCCCGGAAGGCCTCGATGTTGCTCTTCATCTGCCCCATCGTCGTCGTCAGCAGCGCCGACATGCCGACGATGTCGGGCCGGTGCTCGGCGATGGCGTCGAGGAACTTCGGCAGCGGCGTGTTGATGCCGAGGTCGATGACGCGGAAGCCGGCGCCGCGCAGCATCATCGCCACGAGGTTCTTGCCGATGTCGTGGATGTCGCCCTTCACCGTGCCGATCACCACCGTGCCCGCCGGCTGGATGCCGCAGGCGGCCAGCACGGGCTCGAGGTGCGCCAGCGCGGCCTTCATGGCGCGGGCGGCGACGAGCACTTCGGGCACGAAGATGACGTTGTCGCGGAAGCGTTCGCCCACCACCCGCATGCCCGCGATCAGGCCGTGCTGGAGGATGTCGGCCGGGGCGCGGCCTTCATCGAGCGCCTGGCGCGTGAGCGCGGCCACCTCGGCGGCATGGCCGTCGATCAGGTGCCGGGCGAGCGCGTCGAGATCCACCATGGGTCGAGGCTCCTCCATCCGGCGCTCATCGCGTGGCCGCCGGCCGATTCACGCCCGCATCGCCCGCTGGATCGCCCACCCGCAGGCGGCCGCGGCCGAGAGGAACAGGCCGCCCTGGATCGCTTCGCCGAACAGGAGGCGGCCGAGACCGAACAGCGACAGGTAGATCGCCGCGCAGCCCAGCGCCCAGTGTCCCAGAGCCACAGCCGGCCGGGCGTCGATCGTCACCTCCGGCGCCAGCGCCGCGACCGGCCGCCAGCCGGCGCGTCCCGGCCGCGTGCGACGGTAGAAGGCGACCAGCGTCTCGCGGTCGGCCGGCGGCGTCAGCCACGTGACCGAGAGCCAGGTCACCGTCACGATCGCCGTGGTGATGAGCATCGACCAGGCGAAGAAGACCTGCTGGTCGTGGGGGCCGCTGTCCAGGCCGAAGCCCTCGGGGCCCACGCCGTAGCGCAGCCACATCGAGGCGACAGCCGCCGCCACCATCGAGGAGATCTCCGACCAGGCGTTCACGCGCCACCAGTACCACCGGAGGATGAGGACGAGGCCCGTCCCGGCCCCGATCGAGAGCAGCAGGTCGAGGGCGAGCGTCACGCGCCCCAGCCGCAGCGCCACGAGGCCGCCCAGCAGCATGATCAGCAGCGAGGCCAGCCGCGACACGGTGACGTAGTGCCCCTCGCCCGCGCCCGGCCGCACGTAGGGCCGGTAGACGTCGTTCACCAGGTAGGACGCGCCCCAGTTCAGCTGCGTCGAGACGGTCGACATGTAGGCGGCCAGCATGCCCGTCACGAGCATCCCCCGCCAGCCGGCCGGCAGCACGTCGGTCATCATCCGCACGTAGCCCGACTCGGGATCGGCGGCCACGGCGGGGTCGCCGGCGAAGTAGATCATCGAGGCGAGCGCGGTGAGAATCCACGGCCACGGCCGCACGGTGTAGTGCAGCACGTTGAAGAGCAGCACGGCGAGCGCCGAGTCGCGTTCGTCGCGCGCGGCGAACATGCGCTGCGCCACGTAGCCGCCGCCGCCCGGCTCGGCGCCCGGGTAGGACGCCGCCCACCACTGCACGGTGAGGAAGACGACGAGGGCGACCAGCGGCAGGAACGCCGAGTCGGCCCGCGGCACGAAGGCTAGCAGACTGTCGGCCGAGGCGCCGTGCACGCGGGCGAGTCCGGGCGCGATCGCCGCGAGGCCGCCGACGGCATCCACCGCGTACCACGCGAGCACCACCGAACCGGCCATCGCGAGCAGGAACTGGAAGAAGTCGGTCCAGAGTACGCCGAGGAACCCGCCGAGCGTCGTGTAGACCGCCGTCACGCCGAAGCACACGATCACCGCCGGCACATCGTCGACGCCGAGCGTGCCCTTGAGGATCTTGACCATGCCCAGCGTGACCGCGCCGCCGATGATGGCGTTGATGGGCAGACCGATGTAGAGCGCGCGGAAGACGCGCAGCACGTGGGCGGACCGGCCGGAATAGCGGAGGGCGGCCAGTTCGACGTCGGTGGTGACGCCGGCGCGCCGCCACAGCCGTGCGAAGAAGAAGACGGTGAGCATGCCCGAGAGCACGAACGCCCACCAGATCCAGTTGCCGGCGATGCCGCCGCGCGCCGTGATGCCGGTGACCAGCAGCGGCGTGTCCGACGAGAACGTCGTGGCCACGATCGAGACGCCGGCCAGCCACCACGGGATGCGGCGGCCCGCGAGGAAGTACTCCTCGGTGCTGCGGCTCGCGCGACGCGTGAACGCGAGCCCCACGCCGAGGCTCAGCGCGAAGTAGCTCGCGAGGATGGCCCAGTCCAGGGCGGTGAGCGTCATCGGCGGGCATGAGCATGACGGCCGCGCCGGGGGATTTCAAGGGCCCTGGGCTGGTGGCGCGCCGACGCGATGCCGGGCCGGGAGTTGAAATCCGCCACCCGACCCGTGACACTCTCCGGCGATGACCAGTCGCCGCCTCGATGCCCTCGCCCGCGACGACAAGTGGTTCCTCTCGTGCGGGACGGGCGTGACGTGGGCGCCACCCTTCCCGCAGTGGCTGCACGTGCCGGGGTTCTGGGACGAGGCGCACGTCGACTACCACGCGGTCGCGCCGCTGTTCGCCGTGGCGCTCGTCGACGCCTCGGGTCGCGCGGTCCCGCTCGTCCGGCGCTCGTGGCAATGGCGGCCGCACGCGATCGAAGCGGTGTGGGACACGCCGGACGGGGCGTGCCTGCTGGAGCGCCGCTTCGCGCTGCCCGACGCCCGCCTCGCCTCGACCTGGACGTGTCCATCCACGGCATCCGGCGGGGAACCGCGCTGGCTGGTGGCCTTCTCCATGCAACCGGGCGAGGCTGTTGACGATGTGGCGGCCGTTGCCGGCGGTCTGGCCTGGACGCGGCGCGTGACCGATCGGCGCGGCGAGGAGGCGTCGATCGGCCTGCGGCTGGTGGCCTGGCAGGACGGGCAGCCGGCCGGCGCACGCCGCGCGGCGCTGCGATCCGAGGGCAGCCTCGCCCAGCCGATCTGGCTGCACGCGCCGTTTGCCGAGCGATGGAGCGGCGACGGGCTGCGCGAGGACGTGCGACTGGAAGGGATTTCGCCCGCCGGCCTGGTGCACCTGGCCGTGGCGATGCCTGTCGCCGGACCGGACGAGATCACCTTCAGCGTCGCGCTCGACGCGCCGTGGGCGCCGTCGCGCCGCGCCGCGCCGGGCGCCGCGCCCGCCCTCGCCGCGGCCACACGCGCCTGGACGGCCTGGTATGAGGGCTTCCCACGCTTCACCTGCGACGATCCGCACCTCGCCCGCTGCTTCGACTACCGGCTCTACGGCCTGCGGCTGAACCGGCTCGGCGGCGGCGCCGGCCACGTGCGTGCGCCCTGCATCGCGGAAGGCATCGGCTACTTCCACGTGCCGATCACCTACAGCGCGCAGTGCCACATGTGGGAGATGCGCTGGGCGCGCGACCCCGCCGAAGCCTTTGGTTCGCTCCGCAACTTCCTCGCCGCGCAGCGCGCCGACGGCGGCTTCCACGGCCGGCTCTACAGCACGCACCTGCGCGGCACCGACTTCTACCACGCCAACTGGGGCGACGCCGTGCAGGCCGCGCTCGCCATCCATGACGATGAGGTCTTCGCCCGCGAGGCCTGCGACGGGCTGTCGCGCTACGCCCAGTGGCTGCTGCGCACCCGCGACGCGGAGGGCTCGGGCCTCTTCGACGTGATCGACCAGTTCGAGACGGGGCAGGAGTACATGTCCCGGTACCTCGCGGTGGATCCCGACGCCGATCGCTACGGATGGGAGAACCGGATCCGGCTCAAGGGGATCGACGTCTCCGTCTACGCGCACCAGCTCTTCGCCGCGCTCGAACGGCTCTCGGCCCGCTTCGGTGACGATCGGGCGAGCGGTCGCTGGGCCGAGGCTCGCGCGCGCACCGCCCGCGCGATCGTGTCGCGGTGCTGGGACGACGAGGCGGGGATCTTCATGGACGTGGCGCCCGGTTCGCTGGCGCGCACCGGCGTGAAGGCCGCCACCGGCTTCTACCCGCTGCTGACCGGGCTGGTGAGCGACGCGCGGCGCGCGCGGCTGCTGGCCCACCTGGCCGATCCGGCGACGTTCGGCACCCCGTGGCCGATCCCCTCCTCGAGCGTGGACGACCCGCGCTTCAGCGCCTTTGCCGAGTGGAAGGGCCGGCGCCACGTCTGTCCGTGGAACGGACGCGTGTGGCCCATGACCACGAGCCACGTGATCGAGGGGCTGCTGCGCGCGTTCCACGACGGGCACCGCGAGGCCGGGCCGGTGGCGGCGGGCCTGCTCGCCCGCTTCGTCAGGATGTTCTTCGACCGCGGCCGGATCGATCGGCCCGGCTGCTACGAGCACTACAATCCGTTCACCGGCGACGCCGCCTTCTACCGCGGCATCGACGACTACATGCACAGCTGGGTGGCCGACCTGATCGTGCGGGGCGTCGCGGGCCTCGAGCCCACGGCCACGGGCCTGCGGATCGATCCGCTGCCGCTGGCGGTCGATCGCGTCTCGCTCGAGGATGCCTGCGTGCGCGGCCACGAGGTGTCGGTGCGCCGCGACGGCGATCGCGTGACGGCCATCGTCGATCGGCGTGCCTGCGAGACGCGCCTGGGCGCGCCGCTGGAGATCGCGTGGTGAGGGCCGGCGCCGGCCGCGCCCCGGCCGGCGTGTCGCTGCGCGGCCTGCAGAAGCGGTTCGGCGCCATCGTCGCGCTGCACGCGCTCGACCTCGACGTGCGGGCCGGCGAGTTCCTCGCGCTGGTGGGCCCGTCGGGCTGCGGCAAGTCGACCGCGCTCCGGCTCATCGCCGGCCTGGAAGAGCCCACGGCCGGCGAGGTGCGCATCGGCGGCCGCGACGTGGCCGGCCTGGAGCCGTCGGCGCGCGACGTCGCGATGGTGTTCCAGAACTACGCGCTCTACCCGCACATGACGGTGCGCGAGAACCTGGCATTCGGCCTGCGGATGCGGGGCACCCCGCCGGCCGAGCGCGCGCGGCGCGTGGGCTGGGCCGCGGAGGTGCTCGGGCTCGAGCGCCTGCTCGATCGGCGGCCGGGCCAGCTCTCGGGCGGAGAGAAGCAGCGCGTCGCCTTCGGCCGGGCGATGGTGCGCGAGCCGCAGGTGTTCCTCTTCGACGAACCGCTGTCGAACCTCGACGCGCGCCTGCGCGCCGACATGCGCCGCGAGATCGCCGGCCTGCACGCCCGTCTCGGCACGACGATGATCCACGTCACGCACGATCAGGTGGAGGCGATGACGCTGGGACAGCGCGTGGCGGTGCTCGACGGCGGCCGCCTGCTGCAGGTGGCGGCGCCGCTCGAGGTCTACCGCAGGCCCGCCAACCTGTTCGTCGCCACCTTCGTCGGCACGCCCGCGATCAACCTCGTCGACGCCGATCTCGATGGCGGACGCGTGCGCGCCGGCCGGCTGTCGATCGCCCTCGAGAGCGTGGCCGCGGCGGGCCGTGCCGTGCTCGGCGTGCGGCCTGAGGACGTGCGCCTGGTGGCGCCCGGAGCCGCGGAGGCCGACTTCGAGTCGATCGTGCGCCGCGTCGAGATCCCCGGCAACGAATCGCTGGTGCAGATCGACGGCCCCGCCGCCGCGCCGTGGGTGGCGCGCGCGGCGGCCGACTGGGCGGGCGCGCCGGACACGCGCGTCGGCGTGCGGCTCGACCGCGCCCGATGGCACCTCTTCGATGCGGTCACGGGCCTGCGTCTCGACGTGACCCGCGCTGGGGGAGACGCGCCGTGAGGTTGCGCGCCGCGGCGATCGCGACGTGCGCCCTCGCGCTGGCGTCGGCATCGATCGTGACGGCGTGCGCGGGACGCGCCGCGGAGAGGACCGTGACGCTGCGGGTGCTCAACTGGGCGCCCGAACTGGAGCTCGAGCTGGAGCAGCGCATCGCTCACGGCTTCGAGGCGGCGCACCCGCACGTGTCGGTGGTGGTGGAGTCGGTGGTGAACAACTACGGCGAGAAGCTCGCCGTCGCCATCGCCTCCGGCACCCCGCCCGACGTCTTCCTGCTCGACGTCCCGGACATCCCGGCCTTCGTCGAGCGCGGCCTCGTGCTCGATCTCTCGCCATATCTCGCGCGCGTCGGCTACGACCGCACGGCGGTGTTCCCGCAGGTGCTCGACGTGTTCGCGCGCGGCGACCGGCTCTACGCGCTGCCGAAGGACTTCACGCCGATGGCGATCTACGTCAATCGCCGCGTGTTCGACGCGGCGGGCGTGGCGCCGCCCTCCGAGGACGACTGGACCTGGGGCGAGTTCCTCGCGGCCAGCCTGGCCGTCAGTCGCCACGCCGACGCCGGTGACGTGTACGCCATCGACTTCCCGCGCGAGCTCTACCAGTGGGTGTCGTGGGTCTGGTCGGCCGGCGGCGACGTCCTCGGGCAGGGGGGCACGAGGGCGAGCGGCTTTCTCGATGGTCCGGCCACCGTCGACACCTTCCGGTTCCTCACGGACCTGGTGCTGCGGTACCGGGTGACGCCGCCGGTCCAGTTCACGCTGGGTGGCGACGTGGCGCGCACCGGGCGGTTCTTCACGGGCCGCCAGGCCATGCTGCTCTCGGGCCACTGGTCGCTGCCGCTGCTGATGGACTACGCGGCCCGCGGGACGATCGATCTGGGCCTGGCGCCGATCCCGCACCGGCCGGGCATCGCACCGGCCACCGCCATCTACGTGTCGGGATGGGCCGTGCCGGCCAACGTCCGCCAGAAGCGGCTGGCGGTGGAGCTGGCCGCGTGGCTGGCCGGCGAGGCGGCGCAGCGCGAGCGCGGCGAGACACGGCTCGGCATTCCCGCCCTGCGGCACGTGGCCGAGGATCTCGCGGCGCACGACGCCTCGGGTCTCGAGCGCGCCTTCCTGCGGCAGGTGGGTCGGGGCCGGCTCCCCTGGGGCGCGATGGTGATGGACTTCCATCGCGTGGAGCGGCTGGCGGTCGACATCATGGACCGCCGCCTGCTGCACGGGGAGGACGTGGAGACGGCGGCGCGCGAGATCGCGGCACGGCTCGACCGGGAGCTGGCGCGATGACGCGGCCACGTGTCGTGCTGGCCGCGGCGATGGCCGGTCTGGTGCTGGCGGGCATCGCCGTCGCCGCCTGGCAGGCATGGGCGGCGGTGCGGCAGGTCGAGCGCCAGGTGCTGCTTGCCGAAGCGGCGATCGCCGCGCGGCTGCTGCGCGAGCCAGACGCGCCGGCACGACTCACACGCCTGCTGGGCCCGCGCTGGGCGCGCAGCGCCTCGGTGGATCCCGCGCTGTTCGAGCCCGCGATCGAGGCTGGCGGACCGCCACGGGTCGCGCGTGCCCCGGTGCTCGACGCCGACGGCTGGGACGCGGTGGGCCAGGTGTCGGTTACCGCGACGATGGAACACCGCGGGCCACCCGCGGGCGAACTCGTCGCGGCGACCGCGGTGTCGTGCGGCGCGCTGTTCGCGCTGGCCCTGGCCTGCACCGGCGCGGCCGCCCGGCGGGCCGCCGCGCCGATGGGGCCCGTGATGGCTGCCTGGATTGCGCTGGCGGCGCTGGCGGCGGCGTGGCCCGTCTCGGCGATTGCGCGCACGTCCACGCGGACCCTGGCGGAGCTCACCGACAGGCGCCTGGCGCTCGCGCGCGACGCGATCGCGGACCACGACGCGGTGGCGGGACACCCGCTGCGTCCATCCCAGGCATTCGACCTGGTGGGGCTGCGCGCGGTGGCCGCGGGCGGCGCGCCGGCAGAGGACCCGGAAGCCGCTGCCGGCTTCCCGGCCGACGTGGCCTTCGCGCTGGCCACGAGCGACGTGCCGTCCAGCGGCCGCCTCGAAATCCATCGCGTGAGGTACGCCGTGGCGCCCGCCGCGTCGATGCGCCTCGTGCTGCTGCCCTTCGAGGAGACCCACGCACGCCCCGCATCGATGGCGGCCCCGGCGCTGGCGGCGACCGTGGCCGGCGCGCCGCTGCTCCTGCTCGCCGCCGCGCTCACCGACAGGAAGCGGCTGCGGCGCGAGCTGACGGCGTGGTGGTTCCTCTCGCCGGGCATCCTGCACCTGGCCGTGTTCACGTTCGGGCCGCTGATCTTCGCCGCCTGGCTGTCGCTGCACCGCTACAGCCTGCTGGATCCGGCACGCCCGTTCGTGGGCCTCGACAACTACCGCGAGCTGGCCGGCAACGGTGCGTTCTGGCACGCGCTGGCGAACACGGCGCTGTTCACGCTGCACGTGCCCGTGTCGATGGCGCTCGCGCTCGCGCTGGCGATGCTCGTCAGCCGGCCGGGTCGCGCCTCCACCCTGGCCAGGGCGGCCTTCTTCCTGCCGAGCATCACGAGCCTCGCCGCGGTGGCGATGGTGTGGCAGTGGATCCTCAACGACCAGTACGGCCTGGCCAATGCCGCGCTGGGCGCCGTCGGGCTGCCCGCCGTGCCGTGGCTGTCGTCGCCGTCGGTCGCGCTCGTCTCGGTGATGATCGTGGCGGGCTGGACGAGCCTGGGGTTCCAGACGGTGTTGATCCAGGCGGGGCTGACGGCGATCCCCCGCGAGCTGCACGACGCGGCGCGCATCGACGGCGCCGGTGCGTGGCGGCGCTTCCTCCACGTCACGCTGCCGGGCCTGCGCCCGACGCTGTTCTTCGTCCTCGTCACCTCGGCCATCGGCTCCTTCCAGGTGTTCGGCACCGTGTACGTGATGACGGAGGGCGGGCCGCTGCACGCCACCGACGTCGCCGTGTTCCACATCTACGAGGAGGCGTGGGAACTGCAGCGCATCGGTTCGGCGGCGGCCATGAGCTGGGTGCTCTTTGCCGCCATCTTCCTCGTCACGTGGCTGCACTTCCGCACGCTGGAGCGGAGGAGCGCATGACGACCGGGGGGCGGCGCGGCGGCTGGCGGCCGGCGGACCTGGCGCGGCTGGCGGCGCTCGCCCTCGCCACGATGGCTGCGGTGCTGCCGTTTGCGTGGATGGTCGCCACCAGCGGGATGGAGAAGCTCGAGGTGTTCGCGCAGCCGCCGCCGCTGTGGCCCTCGACGTTTCGCCTCGACAACTACCGCGGCGCGCTCACGGCGCAGCCCTTCGGGCGCTACTTCCTGAACGCCATCGTGTTCGCGACGCTGGTGATGGCCGGTCAGGTGCTGACGTCGGCCACGGCCGGCTATGCCTTCGCGCGGCTCGAGTTCCGCGGCCGCGACCGCCTGTTCCTGCTGTGCCTGTCGACGCTGATGGTGCCGGCCGTCGTGGTGCTGATCCCCCGCTTCCTGCTGGTGGACGCCTTCGGCTGGGTCGACACCTACGCGGGGCTGGCCAGCACCGAACTGGTGTCGGTGTGGGGCATCTTCCTGTTGCGCCAGTCGTTCCGGCAGGTGCCGCGCGAGCTGGAGGACGCGGCGCGGATCGACGGCGCCGGCCCGTGGCGCATCTTCTGGTCGGTGTCGCTGCCGCTGGTGCGGCCCGCGCTCGCCACGCTCGCGCTCTTCGCGTTCCTCGACGCGTGGAAGAACCTGCTCTGGCCGCTCATCGTCACGCGCTCCATCGGGATGCGCACCGTCGAAGTGGGCATCGCCTCGTTCCACTCGACGTACCTCACCAACTGGCCGTACCAGATGGCGGCCGCCGTCGCGGCGGTCGGCCCGGTGCTGCTGCTGTTCCTCTTCACCCAGCGGTTCCTGACCGAGGGGCTGCACGTCACGGGGATCAAGGGATGACACGCGCGACACGCGTCTCGTACGTCCTGGCGGCCGCCGTCGCGGTCGTGGCGGTCGCACCGGCCCGGGAGCCGGCGCCGGACCTGCCGCCGGTGCCGAAGTTCGTCATCGCGCCCTCGCCCATCGGGCTGTCGGGCGACGTGCGCCCGGGGCAGTACCTCGGCGTCGTCAGCCCACGGGCCGCGTGGCTCGGCCTCGAGACGGGCGAGGCCGAGGTGTGGGTGCACCCGCTGAAGCTGGTGAGCGGCCTGCACCTCGACTTCCGGATTCCCGACTACGACGAGCCGGTGCGCGGCGCCGACGTGGCGCGCACCGTGGAGGTGCGGCCCGAGCTGACCACCGTCACCTACACGCATGCGACGTTCACCGCGAGGCAGCACGTGCTGGCGCCGCTGGATCGACCCGGCGTGCTCGTGCTGCTCGACATCGACGCCGTGCGCCCGATCGAGGTGATCGTCAGCTTCCGCGAGGTGTTCCAGTACGCGTGGCCCGGCGCCTTCGGCGGCCAGTACGCCGCGTGGCGTCCCGACCTGCGGGCGTTCCTGTTCTCCGAGAGCCTGCGCCTGCGCAACGCCTACCTCGGCTCGCCGTGGGCCACGGCGGGAACCGATCACCCGGCGCACGCGCTGCCCGATGCGCCCAGCGTCTTCCGCATCCCGGTCGATCCGGCGCGCGCCCGCCGGGAGTTCCTGCCGATTGCCATTGTCGCCGGCACGCGGCCGCGGGAGGCGCTGGCCGACGAGTACCGGCGCCTGATCGCCGACGCCGAACGGCTGTATCGCGATCGGGTCGCGCATGCCGCTCGCCTGCGCGACGAGGCGGTGCGCCTCGACACGCCGGAGGACCGGATCGACCTCGCGTTCGAGTGGGCCAAGGTGAACCTCGACGAGCAGCGCGTGTGCAACCCCGATCTCGGGTGCGGGCCCGTGGCGGGCTGGGGGCCGTCGGGGCAGGGCGCGCGGCCGGGGTTCGGCTGGTTCTTCGGCGGCGACGCGGCCATCAACTCGCTGGCGATGTCCTCGGCCGGGTTGCGCGAGCCGGTGGCCGAGGGCCTGCGCTTCTTCGCGAAGTACCAGCGCGCCGACGGCAAGATCCCGCACGAGATCTCGCAGGCCGCCGGCCAGCTTCCGTGGTTCGATCGCTTCCCCTACGCCTACTACCACGCCGACACCACGCCCTACTGGATCGTCGCGGTCTGGCAGCACTGGCGGGCCACGGCAGATACGGCCCTGGTCGACGAGATCTGGCCCGCCATCCGCAAGGCGTGGGCCTGGTGCCTCACGACGGAGACCGATGGTGACGGGATCATCGAGAACACCGCCGGCGGGCTGGGCGCCATCGAGGTAGGGGCCATCGGCGAGCAGATCCATCAGGACATCTACCTCGCGGCGGTCTGGCTGCAGGCCACGGCGGCGATGGCCGAGATGGCCGGCGCGCGCGGCGACACGGCGCTGGCGGAAGAAGCCCGCAGCATCGGCGAGAAGGGCCGGCGCACGCTCAACGAGCGTTACTGGATCGAGCCGGCGGGCCATCACGCGTTCGGCCTGCTCGCCTCCGGGGCGGTCAACGATGCGCTCACGGTGTGGCCGGCCACGGCGGCCGCCTTCGGCCTGCTCGAGCCCGCGCGCGCCCGCCGCACCCTCACGTCGCTGGCCGGCCACCGGATCGCCGCCGACTGGGGCGCGCGGATGCTCGCCGTCGACCATCCGCTCTACGACCCGCTGCACTACAACATGGGCGCGGTGTGGCCGTTCGTCACCGGCTTCGTCGCGCGCGGCCATTACCAGTACGGCCGGCCGTGGGCGGGGTTCCCGCTGGTGGACGCGCTCGGCCAGCTCACCTTCGACTTCGCGCGCGGCCGGCACGCCGAACTGCTCTCGGGAGCGTTCTACCGACCGCTGGACACCGCCGTGCCGCACCAGTTCTTCGCCTCGTCCATGCTCGCCACGCCGCTGCTGCGCGGGGTGATCGGCTGGTCGGCCGACGCGCCGCGCCGGCGTGCCCGGCTGGCACCCCAGGTGCCCCCGTCGTGGGCGCGGACGGTGGTGCGGGGCCTGCCGGCGGGCGACAGTCGCGTGCACATGACGCTCGATCACGCGGCGGGCTCGCAGACGGCCACGTTGTCGGGCGAGGGCGCGCCGATCGATCTCGAGTTCGTGCCCGCCGTGCCGCCCGGCGCGCGCGAGGTGCGCACACGGGTATCGCAGGCCGCCTCCACGCCGCCACGCGACGACCACGCGGGCGAGCCTTCCGTGTTCGTTCGCCTGCAGGGCGCGCCGGTCGTCGTCACCACCACCTGGCGCGGCGGCTACGCCGTGGATCCGCCGCGCGTCGATCTCACGCCAGGGCAGCGCAGCCGGGGCCTTCGCGTGCTGGACGTCGTCGCCGAGGCCGACGCGGTGCGCGTGGAACTGGAGGCGCCGGAAGGCGGCGAGGCCGAGTTCTCGGCGCACGGTCGCCGTCCCGCATCGGTGGAGGGCGGCGAACTCGTGGCCTGGGCCGGCACGGCGGGACGCGTGCGGGTGCGGTTTCCGGCTTCCGACGGCATTCCGTTTTCGCGCGCCACGGTGCGCCTGCGCGAGCGATGACCGGCGAATCGTGGCCGCTGGCCGGCGCCTTCGAGGCTGACGCCTGGGCGGGGCTGGTCGTGGCCTTCGCCGCGGGGATCGGAGCGGCGCTGCGCCTGCTGGCCGAGCGGGACGGCGCCATCGTCGACCCCGCCGAGATGTTCCTGCGCGTCCACGAGGTGGGCCCGCACGAGCCCTCCGGCCGCTACGCGCGCGTGGCCTTCGATCTGCGCCAGGACAGCCGTGCCGTTGGCGACACCGATCCGGCGCCGGTCTCCGCGGGCGAGGCGTCGATCGTCTGGGAGTGGGCGCACCTGCGGCCCGGCTTCATCGCCTGCCGCCTCTCGGCGGCCAGAGCCGTCCGCGTGTGGCTGCAGGGCGCCGCGCCCTGGGACTGGCCGGTGACGTGGACGCGCACCGCGGGCGGCTTGCGCGCAATCGCCGGCGGGCCCGGCACGGCCAGGTCCCTCGACGTGGACCTGATGTCGCCGATCGCCGCTGAGGCCGTTGGCCACGTGCAGGACAGCGACCGCGTGCCGCTCGATCTCGACCTGGGCGCGCCGGCGATGTTCGTCATCCGGATGCCGGCCGATGGCGGCGACATCACGCCAGACGACGTGCGGCGCGACCTGGAGCGCGCCCGCGAGGCGTGGGCGTCGCGGCGCGTGCGCGTGTCTGGCGCCTGGGAGGGGCTGGCCGATGCAGTCACCAGCAACCTGCACTGGATGACGCTGCTGCGGCCGGAATCGATGCGGCGCTACGTGCCCGCCGGCCGGCGCTGGATCTTCCCCATGCCCGATGGTCGTCGCGATCACTGGACCATCTTCGCGTGGGACGGCTTCTTCAACGCGCTGCTGGCGAGCCTCGACGACCACGCGCTTGCCTGTTCGATGGTGGACGCGGTTCTCGACACGCAGTACCCGACCGGCAACGTGCCCAACTGGCGGAGCCGCCTGGGCGGGACGCCGGATCGTTCGCAGCCGCCGATCGGCGCCTTCGTCGTCTCGCGGCTGGTGATGCGCAGCGGCGACCTCGATCTCGCCCGCCGCGCCCTCCCGCGGCTGGAGCGCTGGCACGCGTGGTGGTCGGGTGATGACGCGCGCACGGGTCGCCGTCGCCCGTCGGGACTGTTTGCCTGGGGATCGGATCTCGACCGCGTGAATCCCTGGGTGCCGTCCTGGGAGCGCGAGGCCAGCCCCCGGCAGAAGGCCGCCTGGGAATCGGGACAGGACGACCTGCCGAACTGGGACGACGTGCCGTGGGACGCGCGGACGAACACGCTCGCGCTCGACTGCGTGGACCTGAGCGCGCTGCTCGCGCTCGACGCCGAGTGCCTGGCCTGGCTCAGCGACGCGCTCGGCCACGGCGAGCGGGCGGTGGCCCACCGGCGCGAGCACGCCCGGCTCTGCGCGGCCATCGACGGGCGCCTCTGGGACGATGCGCGCGGCGTCTATGCCGATCGCCGTCCCGACGGGACGTTCTCGCGGCGGATCGCGGCATCGAACTTCTACCCGCTGCTGGCCGGCGTCGCATCCGGCGAACGGCTGGCGCGGGCCCTGGCGTGTCTCACCGATCCCTCGCAGTTCTGGGGCACGTGGATCGTGCCGACGATCTCGCGCCGCGATCCGGCGCACGCCGACCAGCAGTACTGGCGCGGCACGATCTGGCCGCCCGTGAACCTGCTGCTCTACGAGGCGCTGCGGCGCGTGCGCGCCGGGGAGGCGGCCAGCCACCTGGCGTCGCGCGGCGCCGCGATGTTCCTCGACGACTGGCGCCGGCACCAGGTGTGCCGCGAGAACTTCAGCAGCGTCGACGGTCGCGGTGGCGGTCAGCGGCACCAGAGCTGGGGCCCGCTGTTCGCGTGGACGGGCCTCGCGGAGTTCGCCGACGTTACGCCGTGGGACGGCCTGCGTCTCGGGACGACGCATGCGCGCGAGGTCTCGACCCTGGATCGGCTGCGCCTCGGCGGCCACGACTGGCGCATCACGATTGGCCCCGACCGGTTCGTCGTCTCGCGTGACGGGCACGAGTGGTTCCATGCCGACGCGCCGCTGTGCCTGCGGCACGTGCACGCCGGCCCGCCGCGCTGGCGGGCGGTGGCCGAGGCCCGCCGCGAGACGCGCATCTCGTGGCCCGACGGGCGCGTGCAGGGCGTGGCTGGCGGCCACACCGTCCTGGAAGGTCCGATTGGCCGCGGCGCGCCAGATTCACTATCCTTCCCATCGTGAGCCCGGCGCCTGTTCTCCCGCCGTCCGTCACGACCTCGCGTGCCTGGAGGGTTCCCGCCGCGATCGCGGCGGCGACGCTGGCGGCGGTTGCGGCCTTCATCTTCTTCTACGCGCCCCTGGTGAGACAGCGTGCGCTGGCCGATCTCGAGCAGGAACTCGCGCTGCGGGCCGACGAACGCCAGACCGCGATCGCCTCCTGGATGAGCGATCGGCTCGACAACGCCCTGACGATGGCGCAGTTTCCGAGCGTCATCGAGGCGGCCGCCAGCGACGCAGGCGACGAGGCCGTGCGTGGCGAGACCGCCGGCCACCTGCGGAACGTGTTCACCGCCTTCCTGGTCCATCGGGGGCTGTCGGCGGTGTTCCTGATCGACGCGTCTGGTCGGATCGTGGGTACGTCGACGGCCGATCCGGTGCCCGCCTCGTGCGTGGACACGGCCCGGCGCGAGGCGGTGGGCGCGGAGGGGCTGGTCACGGCGCACGCGCACACGGACGGGCGGCTCGCCGTGCAGTTCATCGCGCCCGTGGGCAGCGGTGGCGCCCGCCTGGTGGCGCAGTCGATGGCGGCCGACTGGCTGTGCCCGCTGGTCACGCAGCGCGCGTCGAGCCGGCGCACCGCCGAGTGGCGGCTGGTTCATCGCGTCGGCGAGTACGCCACCTGGGTGTGCGCGTCGCAGCCGCAGCCATCACCGCCGCTCGGCGCCGACCGCCCGATGTCCGAGGTCGAGTACGGATCGGCCGCGGCCCTGTCGGGACGCTCCGCGTACGGCGCGTTCCTCAACGAACGGGACGAGCCCGTGCTGGCGGCGATCAGGCCGGTGGCGCCGGCCTGGGCGTTGCTGCTCGAGGTGGCCGAGGCGGAGATTGACGCCGACGTGCGCCGCACGCAACTCCAGACGGACGTGGCGGTCGGCACGCTGCTCCTCACGCTGGCGGTGGCGGCGTGGCTGGCCTGGCGTGGGCGCATGCGGTCGCACGACCTGGCGCTGGCCCGGACGCGCGCCCGCCTCGCCAACCTGCTCGAGCAGGCCAACGACGCCATCCTGCTGATCCGGCCCGACGGCCGCGTGCTCGATCTCAACTCGCGCGCGACCACCCTGTTCGGTGGCACGCGGCTGCAGCTGATCGGCCGGCACATCCACGACGATCTCCGGCCGCCCGCCGAGCGCGAGGCGGCCCGGGCGGCGTTCCGGACGCTGCTGGAGAAGGGATACCTGTTCTACGAGTCGGTCGCGCAGACACTCGGCGGCACGTCGTTCCCGGTGGAGATCAGCAGCTCCCTGGTGCAGGACGATACCGGGCCGGTCATCGTGTCGGTGGTGCGCGACATCAGGGGGCGCCGTGACGCCGAACGCCGGCGGGACCGCCTCAACCGGCTGCTGCGCACGCTGTCGGAAGTGAACCAGTTGCTGGTGAAGAGCGAGGGGCCGGAGGATCTGTTGCAGGGCGCCGCGCGCACGATCGCCGAGACCGCGGGGTTCGCGCTCTCGTGGATCAGCCGGGCCGAGTCCGACGGCCGTCTCCAGCCAGTCGCCTCGTGGGGCCGTCACGCGCGCCTGCTCGACGACCTCACGATCCGCTGGGACGACTCGGAGTCCGGACGTGGACCGTCGGCGCTCGCCCTGCGGACGCAGCGGACGACGGTCGTGGCCGACGCGATCGCCGACCCCATCCTCGCGCCGTGGCGTGACGCGCTGCTGGAGGCCGGCCTGCGCAGCGCCGCCGTCTCTCCGGTGCTCGTGCGCGGTGTGCCGTTCGGCACGGTGAGCCTGTATTCGTCCGAACGCGACGCGTTCGATGCCGAGACCGTGGCGCTGCTCGAGAGACTGGCTGCCGATCTGGGCTTCGGTCTCCAGGCGATCGAGGATCGCCGGCAGCGGCTTGCCAGCGAGGTGCGGTTCCGCGCCGTGTTCGACAACGCCCCGCTCGGCATCGTCGTGTCCGACGGGGACCGACGGACGCTGCGCGCCAACCAGGTGTTCCTCGACCTGATCGGCTACACGGCCGAGGAACTGCAGTCGATGCGCTTCGACGAGATCACGCACCCCGACGACCTGACGCGGGAGATGCCACTCTATCTGGAGACCATCGCCGGCCAGCGCGACGGCTACCGGATGGAAAAGCGCTACCTGCGAAAGGGCGGCCGCGAGGTGTGGGTGGCCATCACGATCTCCATCGTGCGGGACGTGACTGGCGTGCCGGCGTTCTTCATCGTGCTGGTCGAGGACATCGGCGAGCGGCGGCGCCTGCAGGAGCAGGTCCTGCAGGCCCAGAAGATGGACGGGGTCGGACGGCTGGCCGGCGGCGTGGCGCACGACTTCAACAACCTGCTCACCGCCATCCTCGGCTACGCCGAACTGCTGCGCGACGAACTGGGCCCGGGGCACCCGGCGGCGACCTGCGTCGACGAGATAGCCAAGGCCGGCGGACGCGCCGCGACGCTCACCTCGCAACTGCTGGCGTTCGCGCGGCGGCAGGTCATCGAGCCGAGGGTGCTCGATCTCAACGCGGTGGTTGACGATGCGGAACGGCTGCTGCGGAGGCTGGTGGGCGAGGACGTCGAGATCGTCACCGCGCTCGCCGCGGACCTGGGCGCGATCCGCGCCGATGCGACACAGGTGCACCAGGTGCTGATCAATCTGGTGGTCAACGCGCGCGACGCGATGCCGTCGGGCGGCCGGCTGATCGTCGAGACCTCCAACGCGACGCTCGACGAGGACTACGCGCGCGATCGCGTGAACGTGGCGCCCGGCGACTACGTCATGCTGGCGGTGAGCGACACGGGCGTCGGGATGTCGGCCGAAGTGCGATCCCACCTGTTCGAGCCCTTCTTCACCACGAAGGAGCCGGGTCGGGGAACCGGGCTCGGGCTCGCGACCTGCCACGGCATCCTCGCCCAGAGCCGCGGCCACATCGCGGTCTACAGCGAGGAGGGCGCCGGGACCACCGTGCGGGTCTACTTCCCGCGCGTGCCGCCCGAAGAGGCGGACCTCGAACCGACGGACGCCGGCGCGCCGGCCCTTCGCGGCGGGACCGAGACCATCCTGCTCGCCGAGGACGAAGCGTCGGTGCGGCGGCTGGCGGCGATGAGCCTCCGATCCTACGGCTACCACGTCGTCGAGGCGACCGACGGCGAGGACGCGCTCGCCAGGGCGCGGCAACACACCGGGCCGCTGCACCTGCTGGTCACCGACGTGGTCATGCCGCGCATGGCCGGCAGCGAGCTGGCGCGGCACTTCGCGCCGCTGTACCCGGATGCCCGCGTCCTGTTCATGTCGGGCCATGCCGAGCAGGCCATCGCGAACCGGGGCGCGCTCGAGCCCGGCGTCGCGTTCCTGCCCAAGCCGTTCACGCCCGAGCGGCTCGCGCGGAAGGTGCGCGAGGTGCTCGACACGCCGCACGGAGCCTGACGGTCCCCGCCCGCCCCACGCCGGCCCTCACGCCGGGGTGTGCGGCGCTGCCGTGTCGAGCACCTGCCGCACCGTCCGGGTCAGCTCTTCCATCGTGTAGGGTTTCGCGATGAAGTGGGCCGCCTGGGCCGCCAGGCCGTCGCGCGGCACGACATCGTCGGCATACCCCGACATGAAGAGCACCGGTACCGTGGGGTGTTCGCTCGCGACCCGCATCGAGAGCTGACGGCCGCCCATGCCGGGCATCACCACGTCGGTGATCACCAGGTCGACGCGGCCGCGATGCTCGTCGAGCAGACGGAGGGCCTCGTCGCCGGTGGGTGCCGTCAGGACGAGGTACCCCGCGCCGGCGAGGATGCGTGCGCCGAGCTCGCGCAGCGCGGGCTGGTCCTCCACGAGCAGGATGGTCTCGTTCCCCGGCACGACGCTCCCCGCGCTGACTGCGGGCGTGGTGACGGCGGTGGCCTCGGCGTCGACGCGCGGCCAGTCCAGGCGGAACGTGGTGCCGCGCCCCGGGACGCTCTCCAGCGCGACGTGCCCGCCGCTCTGCTGCACGATGCCGTAGACGGTGGCCAGGCCGAGCCCCGAGTTCCCGGCCGAGCCCTTCGTCGTGAAGAACGGTTCGAACACGCGCCGGCGCGTCTCCTCGTCCATGCCGGGTCCGTCGTCGGCCACCGTCATGAGCACGTAGGCGCCGCGCGGCACCGGCTGGGTGTCGTCCCATCCGGCCTCGCTCGCCTCCACGTCACGGACCTCGATCGTGAAATGCCCCCCTCGGGCATCGCGTCGCGCGCGTTGGCCGCCAGGTTCATCACCACCTGCTCGAATTGCGAGGGATCGGCCCTGACGCGGCCGACGCGGCCGGGCGTGCGCAGGTGGAGCTCGATGTCCTCGCCCACCAGCCGCCGGAGCATGTCCTCCAGGTCGCGCAGCAGCGCCGCGACGTCCAGCACCACGGGCTGGAGGATCTGCTTGCGGCTCACCGCCAGCAACTGGCGGGTGAGCGAGGCGGCGCGGTCGGCGGCGCGGCGGATCTGGTCGACGTCGGCGCGCAAGGGGTCGCGCGGCGGCAGGCCACGGTCCAGCAGGTCGGCCGTGCCGCGCACCACCGTCAGCACGTTGTTGAAGTCGTGGGCGATGCCGGCGGCGAGCCGGCCGACGGTCTCCAGCTTCTGTGCCCTGAGGAACTGGTCCTCCATCTGCCGCTGCCGGGTCAGGTCGCGCTTGATGGCGATGAAGTGCGTGATCTCGCCTCCGGCGTCGCGGACCGGGGTGATCGTCAGGTCCTCCGGGTAGACCTCGCCGTCCTTGCGCCGGTTGATCACCTCGCCACTCCAGACGCGGCCGGCCAACAGCGTCGTCCACATCTCCGCGTAGAAGGTCGCCGGGTGCTGGCCCGACTTGACCAGCTCGCGGGGGGTGCGGCCGAGGGCCTCCGCCATCGTGTAGCCGCTGAGGGCCGCGAACGCCGGGTTCGCCCAGACGATGTGGCCGGCGCGGTCGGTGATGACCACGGCGTTGGCTGCGGCGTTCAGCGCGGCGACCTGCAGGCGGGTGTCGTCCAGGGCGCGGGCCGCCGAGCGCTGGTCGGCCAGCACGCGGCCCGTGACGACGGTGGCCAACGGGAAGATCGTGAGGTAGGGCAGGGCGATCTGCCGGGCCACCTCGAGACCGCTCTCGCGCAGCAACGGCGTCAGCGCGAGCACCGCCACGTGCACCGCGACGCCCACGCTCAGGAGTTGGTACACCGACGGCCCCTCAGCCCGGTCGCGCCAGCGGGCGCGGAAGGCCAGGCCCAGGCCGCCGGCGACGACCACCGTGAGGACGCCCATCGTGACGCCGGGGCCGCCGAGCCAGGCCCGGACCGTCGCGGTGGCCGCCATCGAGACGGCCGCCGTCACCGGGCCGAAGAAGAGCGCCGCCAGGCTCAGCGCCACGGAGCGGCCGTCGAAGATGAGCCCGGGCGCCAGCACGAACGGGCGCATCATGCCCAGCACGGCCGCCGCCCCGAACAGCAGGCCCTGCACCGCTGCGCCCCGCCGCGTGCCGTAGCGCCAGCGCTTGGCGACGAACCCCGACAGCACGGTGATCGCCACGAGGAGGGCCAGGTTCAGCAGGAGGTCGAGGTACATGTCGGCGGGGACGGAGGCGACTCCCCGGGACTATCGGCGCCAGCCGGCACAGGATTTAACGGAACAGTAGCGTGCCCGCGTCAGTCGCCTCTGATCGCCGCCCGCAACTGCTCGGCCACCCAGTCGGCGTCGCGCTGGCTGGTGAAGTGCGCCGCGCCGCTGTAGGCCCCGCCGCCGGCGACGTGCACCTCCACCTCGAACGACTGCGCGTTGCCCTCGCCCACGGTCTTCGCCCGCACGTCGATGACCTGCCGCCGCGCGAACCGCCGGGTCGTGCCGACGCCGAGGATGCGATGGCGCAGCGTCACCGTCTCGCCGTCCACCTCGACCGACGACCGATGGAACAAGGCGACGACGGCGCCCGCGCTGAGCAGGAGGGCGATGACGCCCACGATCACCGCGAAGAGGGCCATTCCCCTGGAGTACAGCCACCACGCGCCGGCCCACGCCGCGGCCGACAGCAGCACCACGCCCGCGCCCTGCGCGAGCCCGGTCCTCGGGCTGAACGAAAAGACGCGGCCGCCCTGTGGGGTCTGGGCGACCTGGAAGAGCGGGACGGCAGGCACGTGCGCCAGGGCCCTGGCGCGACGGCGGCCGCGCAGGGCCTCGCGTTCCGCGTCGCTGAGGGGCGGTTCGCCGGTGACGAACACCGGGACCTCGAACGAGTCGCTGTAGTCCACGCCCGGCACCTGCGCGCCGACCGACAGGGTCCACACGACGCGGTTCGCCGGGCCGGCGTCGTCGGACGGCGGCTGCCCGGCCGGGATCTCGAACGCCACGGGGATGCGGAGGCCGTTCGGGCCGCGCAGCAGGTCGGCCGGCTCCACCGTGACGTGGTCCTTCCACAGCGTGACCCGGTGGTGCCGCGTCTCGCTCTTGCTGCCTGTGGTTCGCCGTTCGACCCAACGGTCGCATTGCAGGGACGCCTCCACACCTTCCGGCGGGACGTCCCGGAGCGACGTCTCGACGTGGCCGCGCAGCGTGCGACCGATGGCTCCCGGGTTCGTGTCGAGCGCGAAGTGCGACTGCCCGTGCCTGCGTGCCGCGAGCAGGGCATGGGCCGCGAGGTAGACCAGCAGCAGGCCGGCCGCGGGGAAGAGGAGGATGACATAGATCCCGCGGTCGGCGGTCTCCTGCGAGAGGAAGAGCCACGCCACTGGCCAGGTGAAGGCGTTCCACACGACCGCGGCCACGACCACCACGCGCGCCGTGGAGCGGCCACTGCCAGGGATGCGCCCGCTGGCCCAGTCCTCCCGCCAGGCCCACGGCTGGCCCGGACGCGCCGCGCGCAGCCGCTCGCGGCTGGCCGACGCCGCCCGCGCGCGGACGACGAACAGCGCGCCGGCGAGGCCGACGCCGAGCAAGGCGACCCCGATGAGCAGTGGCCCGATCGCGGCGCGCGGATCCTCGCCGGGCGCGCGCAACAGGTCGATGCCCTTCCAGGTGCCCAGCGCGCCCAGCGGGACGAGGATGGCGAAGACGACGAGGAGCGTCCACGAGGGCGCGACGGTCGCGCGCGCGTCGATGGTCATGTGGCCAGGGATTCTACCGGTGACGGGCAAGCTGTGTGATGCTGTGCCGATGATGACCCCGCCTGTCTCACGCCTGCTCGACCTCGGCGGCCGCGTTGCCATCGTCACCGGTGCGGGGGCCGGCATCGGGGCGGGCGTCGCCGCGCGGCTGGCCGAGGCCGGTGCGGCGGTGGTGGTGCACTACCGCACCAACCGCGACGGGGCCGAGCGCGTGGTGTGGGGAATCGTGGAGCGCGGGGGGCGCGCGTTCGCCGCGGCCGGCGATCTCGTGCGGCCCGAGGACGCCACCGCGCTCGTGTCGCAGGCCGTGGAGCATTTCGGTTCCGCCGACCTGCTGGTGAACAACGCCGGCCTCTATCCGAGCGCCGCGCTCGCCGACGTGCCCGCCAGCCAGTGGGACACGGTGATCGCGGCCAACCTCACGACCACGCACGTGGTGACGCAGGCCTTCGCGCGCGCGGTCGCGCCCGGGCGGCACGCCGCCGTGGTCAACGTCGCGTCCATCGAGGCGCGGAACGTGGCCCCGATGCACAGCCACTACGTGGCGGCGAAGGCCGGCGTCGTGATGTACACGAAGGCGGCCGCGCGCGAGCTCGCGCCGCGCGGCGTCCGGGTGAACGCCGTGTCGCCGGGCCTGATCTGGCGGGAGGGCCTGGACGAGGCGTGGCCCGACGGCGTGTCGCGCTATCAGGCCGCCGCGCCGCTGCAGCGGCTGGGCCGCGCCGACGACGTGGCCGACGCCTGCCTGTTCCTGCTGTCGGCGGCGGCCCGTTGGATCATCGGTGTCGAGTTGGTCGTCGACGGAGGCGTGTTGACCAACACGGCGTACTGAGAGGGCCGCGGGGCGGGGGCACGCCTCGCGCCTGCACCCTCACGTCATGGGAGGCCGAATGGACAGTGGCCGAACGCTGACCGCACAGGACGTCGTGGACCTCCTCGGCCTGGTGCCGCTGACGGGCGAAGGCGGGCGCTACCGCGAGACCTGGCGTTCCCCGGACGAGCTGCCGGCGTCGGCGCTCGACGCGCGCTACGGCCGCGCGAAGCCGGCGGGGACGGCGATCTACTACCTCGTCAGCGACGCGCCAGAGGGGTTCTCGGCCTTCCACCGCCTGCCCACCGACGAGGTCTTCCACTTCTACCTCGGCGACCCGGTGGAGCAGTGGCGGCTGCACCGCGACGGCCGGGTCGAGCGCGTGGTGCTCGGCCACGACCTCCGCGGCGGACAAGTCGTGCAGTCGGTGGCGCCGCGCGGCGCGTGGCAGGCCACGCGGCTCTGTGCGGGCGGCCGCTTCGCGCTCCTGGGCACGACGATGGCGCCGGGGTTCGACCCGCGCGACTACGAGCCCGGCGATCGGGAGCGGCTGATGGCCGAGTACCCTGCCGCGTGCGATGTGGTGCGGGCGCTGACGCGCGCGTGAACGCGGGGCCCCAAGCCCCAAGCCCCAAGCCCTATTGCCCGTCGAAGCTCGGCTTCGCCAGCGTCGGCGTCCCGCCAATGTACCGGCTCAGCCAGTTCTGCATCTCCCAGTGCCAGTAGACCGCGTTCTGCGGCTTGAGCACCCAGTGGTTCTCGTCGGGGAAGATCACCAGGCGCGAGGGCACCCCGAGCGCCTGCAGGGCGCCGTACAGCTCGAGGCCGTTGCCGTAGGGCACGCGGTAGTCGAGCTCGCCGTGGATCACCAGCGTCGGGGTCTTGAAGTTGCCGGCGTAGAACATCGGGTTGTTGCGCTGCATGCCCTCGACGTCCTCCCAGGGCGTGCCGCCCATCACCTTCGCGAACCCGTGTCGCACGTCGGTGGCGAACTGCGTGTAGCTGTTGTTGACGCCCGCGTGGTCGATGATGGCCTTGAAGCGATCGGTGTGGCCGAGCAGCCACGCGGCCATGTAGCCGCCGTAGCTCGCGCCGGCCGCCGCCAGCCGCTGCGGGTCGATGTTCCGGTACTGCGCCAGCAGGTGGTCGGTCGACTTCAGGATGTCCTCGGTGGGCTTCACGCCCCACTCGTTGAGGATGCTGCGACTGAACGCCTCGCCGAAGCCGGTGGACCCGTGGCGGTTCACCCACGTCACCACGTAACCGGCCGCGGCGAACACCTGCGTGTTCCAGCGGTAGCTCCAGCTGTCGCGGTTCATCGTGTGGGGGCCGCCGTGCAGCAGTTGCACCAGCGGGTAGGTCTTCGCCGCGTCGAATCCCGGCGGCAACACCAGCCAGCCGTGCACGTCGGCGCCGCCGGCGCCCTTGAACCAGCAGGGCCTCACCTCGCCGAGCGCGATCTGCGCCATGAACGCCTCGTTCACCCGGGTGAGCTGCCGCACGGCGCCGGTGGTCGCGTCCATCACGAAGATCTCGTTCGGGCGCGACGTGGAGTCGTTGAGGAAGACGACCGTGCCGCGGGCAACCGTCAGCGACGTCGAGCTGCCCTGCCGGTGACCTTCGCGGTGACCTTCGAGTCGCGGCGCCGCTTGAGCTCCTTCTTCATCGCGGCCGGATCCGATGCGGCCATCTTCCCGGCCAGCTCCGGGATCACCGTCGTCGTGGCGACGAGGCGCCGGCCGTCGGGCAGCCACTTGGGGGCGGCCACCGAGGCGGGCAACTCCAGCACCTTCTCGGCCTCGCCGCCGTCCACGGCGATCACGTAGAGGGCCGCGGCCTCGTCGCCGCCGCGGCGCGACACGAAGGCGAGGCGTGAGCCGTCGGGGCTCCACGCGGGCGAGCCGTCGCTGGCCTGCGCCGTCGTGAGTCGCCGCACCCGCCCGGTGGCCACCTCGACGAGCCAGAGGTTCGTGGAACTGCTGTTCTTCTCGAGCGACCACTCCTGCTGCGTGAAGACGATGAGCCGGGCGTCGGGTGAGAGCTGCGGGCTGCCGAGGCGCTTGATCGTCCAGAGATCGACCGGCGTGAGGACTCGTTTCTGTGCCGAGGCCGAGACGGCGACCGACAGGGCGAGAAGAAGGAAGACGACGAGGCGGCGTGGGTTCATGATGACGGCCCTCCTGCGGACGCCGACGGGGTAGCGCGAAGTCGCCCGGGCTGGTCCGGCCCGGATTCGCCATCGGCGGCGGCGGGGGGCGGCGCCGATGCGGTCGCGCGGCTTGGGCCAGGCCGGCGCCTGCGTTACCATGGCCGCGTGTCGTTCGTGCATGCGTCGGCCGGCATGTCACGAAGTCCACCCTCATGCGCCACCTGAAGAGCGCCCTGGTTCTGCTGGGCGTCACCGCGCTCAGCACCTACTTTCTCGCGCTGGCGTACCACCGGGCGAGCCACGATGCCATCCTCCAGCTCTACGCGCAGGAGCGCATCCTGGCCGAGCAGGCTGCCCAGGGCATCACGACCTACTTCAGCTACAACCGGCAGATGCTGGAATTCCTGGCGCAGGATCCCGACGTGGCGGCCAACACCCCGCGCGGCCAGCGCCTGCTGCGCGACGTGTTCGTCTCGGGATCCGACAACCTGCTGTCGATCACCCGGATGGCGGCCGACGGCCGCATCCTCTACTCCTACCCGAGCGAGGAGGCAACCGGGCAATCCATCCTTCACCAGCCGCACGTGCAGGCGTTCCTCGAGCGCCGGCGCCCGGTGGTGAGCCGCGTCTTCACCTCCGTCCAGGGGTTCGAGACCGTGGCGCTGCACGTGCCGGTGTACGACGGAGAGCGGTTCGCGGGATCGCTGGCGGCGCTGATCCCCTTCGACATCATCTCGAAGCGCTACCTCTCCGGCGTTCGCATCGGCGAGACCGGTCACGCGCTCCTGCTCAGCCGGGAAGGCATCGAGCTGTTCTGCCCCGTGCCGGGTCACACCGGACGCCCCGTCGACGACACGTCGGCGGCCTACCCCATGGTGCGGGCGATGGCCGCGCGCATGCTGCGGGGAGAGTCTGGAACCGCGATCTACGAGTACCACGGCGTGGGGCCTGCCGCCGGCACGATCGTCGAGAAGCACGCGTACTTCATGAAGATCCCGCTCGAGGACTCCTTCTGGACGATTGCCGTGACGGCGCCCGAGGCCGAGGCGCTGGCGTTCATCCAGGGGTTCCGCGATTGGTGGGTCGTGGCCATGGCGCTGATGGTGGGCGCCTTCATCGTGTGGGGCGTCTTCCTCGCGCAGGCCTATCTCAGGCTGGGCCGCGAGGAGGCCCGCAAGCTCGCCCAGGATCGCGTGCTGGCCGCCGAGCGGGAGCGCGAGCAGGCGCTGCGCGAGAGCGAGGAGCGCTTCCGCACCTACTTCGAGGAGTCACGCCTCCCGATGGCGATCACCTCGCCGGAGCGGAAGTGGCTGGTCGTCAACGAGCGGCTCGCCGAGTTGCTGGGGCGCTCGCGCGAGGAACTCAGGGGCGTCGACTGGGCGCAGCACACGCACCCCGACGATCTGCCCGCCGAAGAACGGGAATTCGCCAGGATGCTCGCCGGCGAGATCGACGGCTACTCGATCGAGAAACGGTTCGTGCGGGCCGGCGGATCGATCGTCCACGCGATCCTGTCGGTGCGGCTGGTGCGGCGGCCCGACGGCAGCCCCGATCACTGCCTCGCGCAGGTGCAGGACATCAGCGACCGCAAGCGGCTGGACGAGGAGCGCGCGCGCCTGGAAGAACAGTTGCGGCAGGCCCAGAAGCTCGAGGCCATCGGGCGGCTGGCGGGCGGCGTCGCGCACGATTACAACAACCTGCTCACCGTCCAGTTCGGCCACCTGGCGATGCTGCGGGAGGAGCCGGCGCTGCCTCCCGGCGCGCTGGCGCCCATCGCCGAGATCGAGAAGAGCGCCCGGATGGCGGCCCAGCTCACGCGTCAACTCCTCGCGTTCGGCCGGCGCCAGGTGCTCCAGTTCCAGCGGCTCGACCTGAACGAGGCCGTGGGGAGCGTGGCAACGCTGCTGGGGCGCGTGCTGCCCGAGGCCATCGCGCTCGACGTGCGGACCGCACCCGAGCCGCTGTGGGTGGACGCCGATGCGGGCACCATCGAGCAGGTGATCGTGAACCTCGTGGTGAACGCGCGCGACGCCATGCCCGAGGGCGGGCGCGTGACGCTGGCCACGCAGCGCGTCACCATCGAGGCAGGTCACGAGCCGCCGCACGCCGACGCGCAGCCCGGCGTCTTCGCCTGCCTCTCGGTGGCCGACACCGGCACGGGCATGGACGCCGAGACGCGACGCCGCATCTTCGAGCCGTTCTTCACGACGAAGGACGCCAGCCGGGGCCTGGGGCTCGGCCTCGCCACCATCTACGGCATCGTCCGCCAGCACGGCGGGTGGATAGACGTGGAGAGCGAGCCCGGGCGGGGCGCCAGGTTCCGTGTCTACTACGTGGCGGCGGCGCCCGCCGAGCAGGCGAACCCGCCCTCGCCGGCCGAGGCGCACCCGGTGGTGAGCGGCGGCGGGACCGTCCTGCTCGTCGAGGACAACGACGCGGTGCGCACCACGCTGACACGGACGCTGGAGCGGCTCGGCTTCCGCGTGCTCGTCAGCACGGGACCGTCCGGGGCACGCCGCCTGTGGGCCGCGCATCGGGACGAGGTGTCGCTGCTGGTGTCCGACATGATGATGCTCGAGGGGGAAAGCGGTCTGGAACTGGCCAGCGCCCTTCGCCGCGAGAGGCCCGACCTGCCGGTGATCATCATGAGCGGCTACAGCCAGGACCTGGCCGGCCACTCGCTCGAGGCCGGCATGGTCTTCCTCGCCAAGCCCTGGACGAGGCCGGCGCTGGCGCGTGCGCTCGACGACAGCCTGCGCAAGGCGCGCGCCGCGGACGTCCCGGCCCCGTGACGCCCTGCCGGTCGGCGCCAATGACGCCGCGATCCGCTGGCACGGGGCCTCCAGCCGTTTCGCACCCACCGGCTTCAGCCTCGCCACGACTTGGGGGTGACGATCCGCACGGTGCCGGCCGGTCTTCGGCGGCCGTCGCCATCGATGAGTTCATGAGTTCACCTCCTGCGCTCGATAATGAATCTGGCGCCGGTGCGCGGGGATCCGGATTCCGACCGGGCAACGGCACACCGGGAAGGTCTTGGCTCGACAGATGACAGAGCAGGGGCGATTGGCGGGTCCGGCATCGGCACCTCAGGTCGGGACGCGACGGCGTCTGCTGGGATGGGCGGCCTGTGCGTGGGTCGCCCTCGTGGGAGCTTCCGCCACCATCGAGTGGCGCGACTCCGCGCGCACGGCCGAGCGGCTCGCCCGGGAGCAGGCCTACTTCGCCTTCGAGAAGGACCTCGTCTATCGCCGGTGGGCCGCGATGCAGGGCGGCCTCTACGTCGTCCCGAGCGAACACACCCCGCCCAACCCCTTCCTGGCGACCCATCCCGCGCGCGACGTGATCACGGCGGATCACCGCCAGTTGACGCTCGTCAACCCCGCCTACATGACGCGGCAGGTTCACGAGCTCGGGGCCGAACAGGGTCTGCTGAAAGGTCACATCACGAGCCTGCGGCCGATCAACCCCGGCAACGCCGCCGATCCCTGGGAGGAGGCGGCCCTGCGGGCGTTCGAGTCGGGCGTGCGCGAGGTGAGCGGGATCGCACCCCTGGACGGACGCCCTCACATGCGGCTGATGCGGCCACTGACCACGGAGGCGAGCTGCCTGACCTGTCACGCCGCCCAGGGTTACCGCCTCGGCGAGATTCGGGGGGGCCTCAGCGTCTCGGTGCCCTTCGACGGGTTCTTCGCCGCGATTGCCGGACAGCGGCAGCGTCTGCTGATGACTCACCTCGTCATCGGGCTGATCGGCCTCGCCGGCCTGTGGGTCGGCAACCGTCGCCTCCGTCAGTCGGAGCAGGACCTGCTCGAGAGCGAGGGGCGGCATCGGACGCTGTTCGAGCACATGCCGCAGGGTGCCTTCCGGCAGGCCGCTGACGGCCGGATCGTGGCGGCCAACCCGGCGGCGCTCCGGATGCTCGGGATTGACCACGACACGTTGCTCGACCGTCGCGCCGACAGCGCCGCGTGGGGGTTCGTCGACGAGCACGGGGCGCCGCTCGATCCGCTGCTGTACCCGTCGAACGTGGCCGCTCGCACCGGCCAGCCTGTGGAACCGGTGATTCTCGGCGTCCATCGCGAGGCGGGCGGCGAGCCCCGATGGCTGGAGGTCAGCGCGGTGCCGGAACCTCCGGCGCGGCCGGGCACGCGAGGCGACGTGGTGGTGACGCTGCACGACGTCACGTCGAGACGGCGGACCGAGGCGGCCCTGGAGCGGCTAGGCCAGGCCACCAAGATGGAGTCGATCGGGCGCCTGGCCGGCGGCGTGGCACACGACTTCAACAACCAGCTCTGCGTGATCCTGGGCCACACCGAGGCGGCGCTCGAGCAGTTGCCGTCGGCCAGCCCGCTGCGCGAGCCGCTGGCCGAGGCTCACGCCGCGGCCCTGCGCTCGGCCGAGCTGACGCGACAACTGCTGGCCTTCGCGCGAAGGCAGCCCGTTGCGCCGCGCCCGATCGACCTCAACGAGATCGTGGGCAGCTCGCTGGGCATGCTGCGGCGCCTGATGGGCGAGCACATCGAGCTGCGCTGGAAGCCGGCGGCAGACCTCTGGTCCGCGCTGCTGGACCCGAGTCAGGTGGACCAGATTCTCATCAACCTCTGCGTGAACGCCCGTGACGCGCTCAACGGCGGCGGGCAGGTGACGATCGGGACGCGCAACGTGACGGTGGACGAGCCGGCCAGCGCCGAGTGGGATCACCTCGCGCCGGGTGAGTTCGTGCAGCTCGAGATCGCCGACAACGGGGCGGGTATTGCCGAGCCCCTGCTGCCCCAAATCTTCGAGCCGTTCTTCACCACGAAGCCGGCGGGACAGGGCACGGGCCTCGGCCTGGCCACGGTGTATGGCGTCGTGACGCAGAACGATGGGGCCATCCGCGTCCGGTCCCGCGTGGGGCAGGGCACCCGCTTCGAGATCGTGTTCCCCCGCCGCGCCGGCGCCGCGGCGCACGATGCCGGGCCACCACAGCCCGCCAGCGGCGGGAACGAGACCATCCTGCTGGTGGAAGACGAGTCCGCGCTGCTGCGGCTGGCGACGATGCTGCTCACGCGGCTCGGCTACGGCGTGATTCCCGCGGGACGGCCCGAGGACGCGCTGCGGCTCGCCGAACGCCACGCCGGGGCCATCGACCTGCTCGTGACCGACCTCGTGATGCCCGGCATGAACGGACGGGAGCTCGCCGCGCGCATCACGGCGCGCGATCCGCGGGTGAAGTGCCTGTTCGTCTCCGGGTACTCGGCCGACGTCATCGCGCACCAGGGCGTGATCGACGAGGGCGCGCACCTGCTCGAGAAGCCGTTCTCGCTGCACCGCCTGGCTGCCAGCGTCCGCGAAGCGCTCGCGTCGGCGGCCTGCTGATCCACCGCTCGGACGCCGGCATCGCCACGATCGTCCTCCTGCACCGCGGGGGTTCCTGAACAGGCCCGCCGCCGTGGAGACCCTTCATGCCCTCCGACGCCTTCCAGGACCATTACCCCGACGATCTCGCCCAGTGCTACGGGTGCGGCCGCCTCAACGCCCACGGCCTCCAGATCAAGAGCCGCTGGGACGGCGACGAGGCCGTGGCCACCTTCGTGCCGCGCCCGCATCACACCGCCGTGCCAGGGTTCGTCTACGGCGGCCTGATCGCCTCGCTGATCGACTGCCATGGCACCGGCACCGCCGCGGCGGCGGCCTATCGCGCCGCCGGTCGCGCGCTGGGAGAGGGACCGCCGTTTCGTTACGTCACGGCGTCGCTCCACGTCGACTACCTGCGTCCGACGCCGATGGGCACGACGCTCACGCTGCGCGCGCGTGTGAAGGAACTGAAGGGTCGGAAGGTGGTGCTCGCCATCGACCTGACCGCGGCCGGCGAGGTGTGCGCGCGCGGCGAGGTCGTGGCGGTGCAGATGCCCGATCGGATGCTTCCGGCTGGCGCGTGACGGTGGCCGCATCAGGGGCGCCGGGCTGAAACGCGTCCGCGCATCACGAGGGGACGTTTCGTGAGGATCCGTCCGCGGGCGGCGCGATCCCGCTCACGAGGCCTGTGGTACCTTGGCGGCTCACACGAGGAGATCCTTCATTGAGCGACATGCCGTCGCGTGGATGCGACGTCACGGGCATGCCACCTGCCGCCAACGGGAACGGCCCGTCGCCCGTAGGGCCATCCACGCTGGTCATCTTCGGCGCCACGGGCGATCTCGCGCGGCGCAAGCTGCTGCCGGCGATCTGCCACCTGGCGGCCAGCCGGCGGCTGCCGGACGCGTTCACGGTCGTCGGCGTCGGGCGCCACCCGATGTCCGACGACGCCTGGCGCGAGAAGGTACGCGAGGATCTGCGCGAGTTCGACGGCGGGCCCGTCGGTGAGACGCTGTGGCAGTGGCTGTCACCGCGGCTTCGGTACGCGTACGAAACGCTGGAGGACGCGGCGAGCTACGCGTCGCTGCGCGCGCGCCTTGTGCCGCCGGTCACCGCACCGGGAGGCTGCCTCCTGTTCTACCTCGCCATTCCGCCCAGCGCGATGCCCGGCATCGTCAGTGGCCTGGGCGGGGCGGGGCTGCTCGCCGAGACGCCCGGCGGCAGCTGGCGCCGCGTCGTCATCGAGAAGCCGTTCGGATCGGACCTCGCGACGGCGCGCGCGCTGAACCGCATGCTCGCCGGTCACCTGGCCGAGCGCCAGATCTACCGGATCGACCACTACCTCGGAAAGGAGACGGTGCAGAACCTCATGGCGCTGCGGTTCGCCAACGGCATCTTCGAGCCGATCTGGAACCGGCGCTACGTCGATCACGTGCAGATCACCGTTGCCGAGACCGTTGGCGTGGAGGACCGGGGCCGGTACTACGAGGAGGCGGGCGCGCTGCGCGACATGGTGCAGAACCACCTGTTCCAGTTGCTCGCGCTGACCGCCATGGAGCCGCCCAGCTCGTTCAACGCCGACGCCGTGCGCGATGAGCGCGTCAAGGTGCTCGAGGCCATCCACCTGGGAACGCCCGACGACGTGGCGCAGGCCACCGTCTGCGGACAATACACCCCGGGATCGGCCGCGGGCATCGCGCTGGCCGGCTACCGCCAGGAGCCACACGTCGCGCCGGACTCGACCGTAGAGACCTATCTCGCCCTGCGCCTCGAGGTGCGGAACTGGCGTTGGGCCGGCGTGCCGTTCTACCTGCGCACCGGCAAGCGGATGCCGGTGCGCGCCAGTGAGATCGCCGTCCAGTTCAAGAGCGTCCCGCTCCGCCTGTTCCGCGACACGCCCGCCGAGTGCCTGGCCCCCAACCTGCTGGTCATCCGCATCCAGCCGGATGAGGGCGTCTCCTTGCGCTTCCAGGCGAAGGTCCCGGGAACGGGCATGCGGCTGGGGCCGGTCGACATGGCGTTTGACTACGCCGATTACTTCGAGCGACAGGTCACGACCGGATACGAGACGCTGCTCTATGAAGCGCTGAACGGCGACGCCACGCTGTTCCATCGCGCCGACATGGTGGAAGCGGCGTGGGAGGTGGTGGCGCCGATCCTCGCGCTGGCAGCCGAGCGCCCGGCGGAGCGGCTGCACGACTACGCGGCCGGGAGCTGGGGGCCCGCCGCCGCCGACGCACTCCTCGCGAGGGAGGGGCGCGCCTGGCGCACGCCTGCGTGCGCCTGCCGTCAGGAGTCCTGACGGCCTCCGCGCCGCGCAGCGCCGCCGTCAGGCGCCGAGCAGTGCCGCCACCCGATCCACGTCCTCGTTGCGCACGTACAGCAGGTGGCTGTAGCCGCCGCGCCCGTCGGTGATCCCGGTGGAGCAGACGACGTTGATGTTGTGATCCGACAACTGGCGATGGCTGTCCACCAGCGCGCCAGGTCGATCCTCGCCCTGCGCGAGAAACGCGTACTGCGGCGCCGAGAGCGTCCATCCCTCCTGCTGCGCGACCGTGGCGAGGCCGTCGAGATCGTCGGAGAACAGCACCAGTTGCGTCTTGCCGATGCCGAGCGGAACCGCGTGGAACGCCAGCAGGTTCACCTCGGCCGCGGCCGTGCGGACAAGCAGCCGCAAGGCCTCGCCGGGCTTGTCTTCCACGATGACCGATGTGTAGGCGACGCGACGAACCGAGGCGGCCATGGGCGGTCTCCCTCTGCGCGTGAGGACGGTCGAATCGGCTCAAGCCTACCACCGCGCACACGACGGAGCCAGCCGCGCCGCGCGACAGGTCGCCCCGCGCGAGGCCTCCTGCGGCTGTGGTACCCTCGGCTTGCCGGGAGGGGCTCTGCTCGATGACCGGTGAATCCCGCCCGTTTGCGGTCTTGTCCGACGCCGAGCCGGTTGCCCATGACCTGGCCGGACGGTACCGTGCGCAACTGGCGCGCGTCCTGGCTTCGCAGACCTTCGCCAACGCCCCCGCCCAGCAGCGGTTCCTGCGCTTCGTGGTCGAGGAGGCGCTGGCCGGCCGCGGCGAGTCGCTGAAAGAGTTGGTGATCGCCATGTCGGCGCTCGACCGTGGCGCCGACTACGACCCACACGCCGACGCTGCCGTACGGGTGGTCGCACGGCGCCTGCGGCAGAAGTTGCACGAGTACTACGAAAGCGAAGGCCGGGACGACACCGTCAGGATCATCCTGCGCGCCGGATCGTACCGGCCGACCTTCGAGGAGTCGCTTGCCGCGACAGCGGCGCCTTCCCGGGCGCCGGACGCAGGCGAGCCGCGGACGTCCCCGAGGCCTGCCGCGGGAACCCGCGGCGGACTCGAGGCCCCTGTCCCGCGCCGGTTGCCAGTCGTCGTCGCGATTGCGGTGGTGGTCGCCGCCGTGGGGGGCGGGTTGTGGTGGCTCGGCGCCACCGGCGAACCGCGATCGCACGTTGTCGCGGTGCTGCCGTTCGAGGACGCCACCGGCGACGGGGGCTACGCCCACGTGAGCTTCGGCGTCGTCGAGGAGTTGATCACCCGGCTGGCGAGGACCAGCGGCTTGCGGGTGGTGGCCCGCACGTCGGCGGCCCAGTTCGGACCGAGGGTGGACGTGCGCGAGGTGGCGCGGCGGCTGGGCGCCACAGCCGTGATCGAGGGGAGCGTGCGGGGAGACGCCGGGCGCCTCCGCATCACGGCGCAGCTCATCCGGGCGGCCGACGGATCCCACCTCTGGGCACAGACCTACGACCGCGACGCGAGCGACCTCCTCGGTATGCAGGACGAGGTGGCGCGCGACGTGGTGGCCGCCGTCGGCGCGCAGCTCGTCGGGGCCGTCGCGGCGCCCGCCAGCCCGCGCGGGCGACCGGCGCCAGCCGCCGTCGCCGCCTACTGGCAGGGGCGCTACCAGCGGAGCCTGCGCACCGAGGAGCATCGGCGCCGCAGCCTCGAGTACTTCGAGGCGGCGATGGCCGCCGATCCCGCGTTCGCGCCGGCCCACGCGGCGGCGGGCGAAGTGCTGGCCACGATGGCGTTCCACGCCGAGATCCCGCCGGCCGAGGGCGTGGCGCGGGCTCGCGCGCTCAGCCGGCACGCGCTGGATCTGGACGAAGGCGTCGGACAGGCGCACGCCACGCTGGGCTGGATCGCGTTCTTCTTCGACCACGACTGGCCGGCCGCCGCGCGCGGGTTCCGCCGCGCGCTGCAGCTGAACCCCAGCGACGCCGGGGCGCGGCAGTTGTACGCCCAGGGCCTCGCGTCGCAGGGTCGCCTGGAGGAGGCGGTGAACGAGTCGGAGGAGGCGGTCCGCCTCGACCCGCTCTCCTACGCCGCCAGCGCCGACCTGGGCGTGGTGCTCTACCTGGCCCGGCGTTACGACGAGTGCCTCGCACGCACGAGGCAGGCCCTGGACGAGCACCCCGCGGCCGTCGGGTTGAACGGCATCCTGGGGGCCTGCGCCATCGCGAGGGGCGAGTGCGCCGCTGGCCGGGCGTACGTCGAACGGTTCGTCGAGCGGTTCGGTCGCGTGTCGTTCGCCCTGGCGCGGCTGGGGCAGGCCGATGCGGGCCTGGGCGAACGCGATCGGGCCCTGGCGGCGCGTGAGGAGATGGAGGCGCTCGCGAGCCGGGGCGAGGCGCAGTTCACGCACCTGGCGATGCTGGCCGCCGCCCTCGGCGAATCCGACCGCGCCCTCGCCGCCCTGGCCACCGCCGTCGAGCGCCGCGAGGCCGACGTGGTCTTCCTGGCCGTGGAGCCGGCCTTCGACCCCCTCCGTCACGACTCGCGGTTCGCCGAGCTGGTGCGCCGCGTGCAGTCGCCCAGCTGACCTCGCGGTGACCGCCGCCGGCCAACCGGGCGGTGCTGCCGGCGTAACTCACCGTAACGTCACCCCGCCGATCCTTCCGCGTGCGCGCGGGCCGCGGTAAGACAGGAGTCGGCGTCCGCGGCTGCGCTCAGGATGCGATACCCACTCCCGGGTCGCGTCCGGCCGCGGCGACGATGTGCGCCAGGGCACCGCGAGCTCCCCAGCCGGAACCCCGCCTCTTGCCCGGCCGCACGCCGGGAGGGTTCCATGCCTCATCTTCTCGTCGCCAGCGCGCGGGCAGGGGCGAGCCTGGTCGTGCCCCTGGGGCTCGTCCTCCTCGCCACCACGCCTTCGTCCGCCCAGATCGTGGTCTGCGGCGACAAGGTGGTCTGCGACAACCCGCTCGGGGCCACCATCAGCCACCCCTCCTCGGCCCGCATGTGCCAGGAGTTCGAGGCGGTCATCGACTCGGCGAGCGGGCACGAGTGGATCTACGCGCAATTGTTCCCCGCGCTGACCCCGCTGCGCACCTGGACCGAGCGCTGTGGTTACGGTGTGGGGCCGTGCAGCAGCGATGCCGCCGGAGGCACCTCGTCGGACTGGGCGCCGCCCCTCAACTACCGCGGGCCCCTCCACGTGCGCTACCTGGCCGCGGCGGGCGGGGCAGCGACGATCGAGTTCTGGCTCGAGTACATGGGGGGCAGCTACACCTCCCATCACTACAACACCTACAACACCCGGACGTCGATGAGCGTCGTTGGCGCGGGACGTCCCAATTACGTCAACCTGGAGGTCGGCGACTGGAGGACGCCGGCCGTGGTGCCGGCCGACGGTTCGGCCGCGCTGCCGGTTTCCCTGCGCGTCATGGACTCAACGTGCCGCGGCGTCAAGAACGCCAGGGTGACGCTGACCACGTCGCACGGCACGCTGGAGTCCGGCGGCATGTCCGGCAAGCACATCGAGGTCATTACCTCCAGCTCCGGCACGGTCGCGGCGACGCTGCGCGCCGACGTCGTGCCAGGCGTCGCGACGGTGACGGCCTCGGCGGCGGGCGAGACCGACTCCAGGCCGGCCTACATGTACGGATTGCTGCTGACCGCGCCGGCCGAGTTGCCGGCCAACGGCACCTCGTCGGGAGTCGTGACCGCGGCGCTCGACTGCAACGGCACGCCACCGCCGATCGACGATTACCTCCGCAACAAGATCACGATCGGGATGTCGACCTCCGCGGGCACCCTGATGTTGCCCGGCGGAACGCCCGCCGCCACGGTGTCGGGACACCCCGGTCCCCTGGGCACCCTCACCGCCTCCCTGCAGTCGACGACCGAGCCGCAGACCGCGAACCTGCGGGCCACCTCGGGCGGCGTGGAGGCGTTCGCCACCACGGAGTTCACGGGACCGAAGGTCCGGCTCACCGCCACGCGCACCGAGTACCGCAGCGTCTCCGGGGCCACCGGCCAGCAGGGCACCCCGGGATCGCTGCCGCTCGGCTCGCAGACGCCGTATCGCGACGTGGTGGAGCCCACGCGCTACGGGATCAGCACCGTCGAGGTGGCCGCTACGCTCAGCGGCGTCACGCCCGCCAGCGGGAAGCAGATTCTGCTGTCCTCCGTGCAGCGTGATGCCGTCGGCTCGTCCTTCATCGATTTCCCGCTCTCGGTGACCACCGGCGCGGACGGCACGGTGCAGTTCACGCTGAAGACGACGGACCTCTACGAGGCGAGCATCGCACTGCCCCACATCGTGGTGAAGGCCACCTACGCCGAGGATCCGACGGTCGTCCACGAACTCGACGTGAAGACCATCGACAACTTCGCGGCGGTGCTGGCCCGCTACAACCAGGCGATGGGCCTTGGCGCCGTGCACGACCAGGCCGTTGAGGACGCCATCGCGCTGATGGCGCCCTCCGACAGGGACCTGCTGGAGGGGCTGTATCCCGGCCTGCGCAACGACCTGCTGGCCAGCCAGGCCTACGGCGCAGCGTATCCAGCCATCATGTCGCGGCAGGACGCGCTGCTCGCCTGCACCTCGCCGTGGTGGCAGCAGCGGGTGTTGCAGTTCCTCAACAACCTGCAGTGGACCAGTTACTCCTCGACGGTCGGCTCGGGTGACGATCGCTGGCTGCTGAACGGCCTGCACTACGGGCCGCTGTTCGTCGAGGGCGACAGCCACCTCGCCGTGGTCGTCTACCCGCAGGCGGAGAGCTGGCAGGGCGGCCACGCGCGCGTGCTCGATCCGTGGCTGGAGCAGCAGGGGCTCTACTACGGCTACGCCGAGTGGAAGGCGATCCTCGCCGACCCGCTCCTGACGCGCGCCGGGTCGGGCGTCGACGTGCAGCCGCACGAGTTCACGCCCGGCACCTTCGGCGGCAGCAACGGCCCCAGCGAGCACTACCCGATCAACGGCGAGCCGTACTACGCCGACGTCGACGCCGTGCCGCCGCCCTACGACCCCACGGCGAAGCCGTCGTTCGCCGACTACTTCACGTTTCTCGAGACCGTGTTCGTCGAGTGCCCCGTGTTCGCAACCCTCGAGGACGTGCAGGGACGCCGCAGCGGCTACGCCCCGGCCCCCTCGGCCCAGCCCACGGTGGACGAGATCCCCGGGCTGGTGCGCTCCACGCTGGCGGGCCCCGATGGCACTCTGCGCTGGCGCTTCTCGGTGCCGGACACCGCGGCGACGCCGCTCACGCTGCGGTTGCAGGCCTACGCGGACGGCCCGATGACGATCAGCATCGTCCGGGCGCGGCAGGGACGCCGATGGGTGTACCGCAACGTGCCGGTGGCGGCCGGCGAGGTCGCCACGTTGCAGTTCGTTCCGACGGCGACGGTCCCGCCCCCGTTGCAGTTTGCGGACGGGCGGACGTTCCAGGGCGCCATCGAGCCGATCGGCGTGCCCGGCGCGAGCCCGGAGGACGTGGTGCTGGGGGGCGGCCGGCAGGTCGCGATCGGCGGCATCGTGTTTGCCAACGGCGGCCTGCTCCAGCAGGGCGCCACGGTCCGCATAGGCGGGCGTGAGGCCACCGGTGTGTCGATGCGCAACGGGTCGACGCTGACCGCCACCGTTCCCGCCGGCACGGCTGAAGGTGACACCGACATCGTCGTCACCAACCCCGGTGGCGAGCAGGTGACGTTGGCCGGCGGCCTCTCCTATTACCTGGCGCGCCACTACTTCGCCGAGGGCGCGGCTTCCGAGTTCTTCGACATGCGGCTCGCGCTGCTGAACCCGTCGGCGATCGGCGCTGACGCCACCCTCGTGTTCCAGGACCGCTTCGGCAACGTCTACCGGCACGCGACGGCCGTGCCCTCGATGACGCGGGTCACCATCGACCCGAAGACCCTGTTGCCGCCCGGCGGGCACGAGTTCTCCACCGTGGTCGAGGCCACCCAGCATCTGGTGGCCGACCGGACGATGACGTGGGACGCGAGCGGCTATGGCAGTCACGCCGAGACGAGCGTGCCGTCGCCCGCCACCACCTGGTACCTGGCTGAGGGCGCCACCCACAGCGGGTTCGACCTCTTCTATCTGCTGCAGAACCCGACGGACACCAACACGACGGTCCGTGTCCGGTATCTGCAGCCGAGCGGCGAAGTCCTCGAGAAGGACTACCCGGTCGCCACGCGCTCGCGGGAGAACATCTGGGTCGATTACGAGCAATTCGATGGCCGCGGCACGGCGCTGGACAACACCGACGTGAGCGCGGTGCTCACCAGCCTCGACGGCACGCCCATCATCGTCGAACGGGCCATGTATCTGTCGGCGCCGGGGCGCCTGTTCAACGCCGGCCACGAGAGCGCGGGCATCACCGCGCCGGCCACCCGGTGGTTCCTTGCTGAGGGGGCCACGGGTCCGTACTTCGATCTGTTCGTGCTGCTCGCCAACCCGCAGTCGCAGGCGGCCGAGGTCACGCTCGCCTATCTGCTCCCCAACGGCACCACCTACTCGCGGACGCTGACGCTGCCGGCCAACACCCGGCAGAACATCTGGGTGGATCTCGAGACGTTTCCCGGTGTTGACGGCCAGCCGCTGGCGGACACGGCCGTCTCGACGACGGTGACGGTGACCAACGGGGTGCCCATCGTCGTGGAGCGGGCGATGTGGTGGCCGGGTGGCTGGTCCACCTGGCAGGAGGCGCACAACTCGGCGGGTGCGACCGTGACCGGGACGGTGTGGGCGATGGCCGATGGCGAGTCGGGTGGGCCGCGCGGCCATGAGACGTACATCCTGATGGCCAATACCTCCGAGTTCGATGGGTCGGCGCGTGTGACGCTCATCTTCGAGGACGGGACCACGGTGGCGCGCACGTATTTCCTGCCGGCGACCAGCCGCACGAGCGCCGGCGTGATGTACGACTTCCCGGAGGCTGCCGGGCGACGCTTTGCGGCGATTGTCGAGAGTCTCGGCGACACGCGCGCGCAGCTCGTGGTGGAGCGTGCGATGTATTCCGATGGCGGGGGTCTGCACTGGGGCGCCGGCACCAACGCCCTGGCAACCCGCCTGCGCTAAGAAATTGGGTCGGGTCCATTTTCGGGCGCGACCCGCTTCCTCCTGACGTCGGGCAGTTCGCCGCGGACACCTGCCGTGAGCGGCGTCAGAGGCCGCTGGTGATGCGTCACATTCAGCCACTGAGGCGCCAGTCTGAGGTGCAGGGTTTCACTCTCGGTGAGCCGCCCGGTCGACACATCGCGCCGTTCCCAGTTGGAATTCCCTCGAAGTGGTGTGCTGGCCTCCGCCTTGCTCGGAAGGCACCTGCACGCCATGCCCAGACGGCCCAGACCCACCGACACCGACCTCGTGTTCCATGTGATGAACCGTGGAGCCAGGCGACTTGGCCTGTTCGGTTCCGCACAGGAGTACGCCGAGTTCCTCGACGTGCTCGAAGAGGCTGTCGAGCGGTTCTCCATGCGCCTGCTCGCCTACGTGGTCATGCCGAACCACTGGCACATGGTGGTGTGGCCAACAGCCGGCAGTGACCTCGCGAAGTTCATGGGCTGGTCAACCGGCGTGCACGTGCAGCGCTGGCATCGCGCCAGGCAGTCCACCGGCACCGGCACCATCTACCAGGGGCGCTACAAGGCCATTCCCGTCAAGGACGACCGTCACCTGCTGACCCTCTGTCGCTACGTCGAGCGCAATCCAGTGCGAGCTGGATTGGTCGCCAGGGCCGCCGACTGGCCATGGAGCAGCGCGTCGCCTCGTGCCCGCGAATTCGGACCACGCCTCTCTCCCTGGCCGGTGGCGCGGCCTGAACCCTGGGAAGTTCTGCTCGACCAGGAGCAGGCGCCCGACGAAGTCGAGGGTGTCCGGCAGGCGATTCGCACGGCGACGCCCTGCGGGCCACTGGCGTGGCAGAGCGTGGTGGCTGCTCAGTTGCGGTGGACGCTGGGCGGGCGTCCACGTGGCCGTCCCAGGAAGGTCGGGTCGCCTCAGGCTGCGCCCATCGAGCGGCGCCGTCCTGCCGCGGTTCGACATCTGGACGCCGGAAGTCCCTCCGCGTGACCGCGCGCCGCGTGACACCAGCCGCGGTGGCAGTGGCTTCGTGATGCCTCGGGCGCTCGCCGCCCGAAAAACACACCCGACCCCATTTTCTCCCGACGATGCGATGGGCCTGGCAATCACCAGCGTGCGGCTGTCGGAATGGGTAGCTGACCGCTTCGACGACGGCCGGGAGACGGTATTCGTGGCGTTCTACCGGTACCAGTTGACGCCGTGGCTCGCGCTCCAGCCGGACCTCCAGCGCGCCATGCTCGGGGCCGGCCTCGCGCCGCGGCGCCGGGCGTTGATGGCGACCCTGCGCCTGCGGCTCGAATTCTGAAGCCGCGGCATGACGGCCGGTGGAGGCGAGACCGCGCGCAGGCGGCCTTGACCGCATCGCCCGGCCTGTTCCACGATCAAGGCACTACTTCGTAGGGGTGTCCCGCGAACGCGGGGCTGAGATCACACCCTTTGAACCTGATCCGGGTCATGCCGGCGCAGGGAAGCGAAGCGGCAGCAGACGATGGTTCGTCGCTCCCTTCCGTTTCCGGCGCGGCCGGACGGATGGAGGGAACGATGAACGCCGTCACGCTCGCCGTCCTGCTCACGCTCGCCGCACCTGTCTCCGCGCAGACCATTTCGGGCCGCGTCATCGACGCCACCACTCTCGATCCGCTCGCCGCGCGCGTCGAGGTGGCGGGCGGTCGTCAGGTGACGACGGCCGCGGCCGACGGCGGCTTCCGCGTCGACGCCCTCGGCGCCGCGCGCCTCACGCTCGTCGTCTCGTGCCCCGGCTACTACGTGCAGCGGCTCACGGTGGAGGTGGCGCGTGCCGGTCCGGTCGAGGTGGCGCTGGCGCCCGTGGTGTCGGTCACCGATCGCATCGAGGTGACCGCGACGCGTGCCCGCGAGGGCGTGGATCCGGTGAGCTTCACCAACGTGCCGCAGGAGCGGGTGGCCGACGCCTACTGGGGCCAGGATCCCGCCGTGCTGCTCTCGCAGGTGGTGCCGGGCCTGTACGCCACCAACGACAACGGGAACGGAATCGGCTATTCGAGCTTCGCGATCCGCGGCTTCGGGCAGGCGCGCACACGCGTGACGCTCAACGGCGCGCCGATGAACGACGCCGAATCGGGCGACCTCTACTTCGTCGATCTCGCCGACTTCATGGCCACCGCCGGTGACGTGCAGGTGCGGCGCGGCGTGTTCGGGCTCTCAGGGCTCGGCGGCAGCATCGACATCTCCACCGCGCAGCCCTCGCCCACGCCGGGGTTCTCGGTGGAGGCCGGCGCCGGCAGCTACGCCACGCGACGGTTCTCCGTGCAGGCGCAGTCGGGGCTCGTGGGCGGTCGGTGGGCCTTCGCCGCACGCTACTCGACGATCACCACCGACGGCTACCGCGATCAGTCGTGGGTGGACATGTGGAACTACTACGCGTCGGCGGCGCGCTTCGGCGAGCGTTCGCGCCTGCGGCTGGTGTTCTTCGGCGGGCCGGAGAAGACCCATCTCGCGTATGTCGGGGTGCCGCGGGCCGCGCTCGAGGGCCGCGTCACCGGAGACGCGGATCGCGATCGGCGCGCGAACCCGCTCGCGTGGGACGGCGAGATCGACAGGTTCCTGCAGCCGCACTACCAGCTCGTGCACGAGTTCCAGTGGTCGCCAGCCACGCGGATCAGCCAGACCGCCTACGTCTTCACCGGCGCAGGCCACTACGACCAGTACCGGGCGCGGCGCTGGCTCTACGAGTACGCTTTGCCCGATCAGGTGTCGCCCGATGGCACTCTCATCAGCCGGTCCGACCTCGTCCGCCGCCGTTCCGTGGCCGAGCGCGATGCCGGCTGGGTGCCCACCGTCACGCACGGCCGCGGGCGCTGGACGTTCGAGTTGCAGGGCGAGGTGCGCCTCCACCGGGCGCATCACGACGGCGAGGTGCGCTGGGCCGATCGGCTGCCGGCGCTCCCGCCCGGCCACCGCTATTACGACTACCGGGTGGACAAGCGCACGGCGAGCGTGGCGGGGGAGGCGCGCGTCGAGTTGACGCCGCGCGTCTCGCTGAGCGGCGGCCTGCAGGCGACACACCACGGCTACGACCTCTCGAGGGACCGGCTGAAGGGCGTGAGCCTGTCGGAGGACTTCAACTTCGTGCTGCCGAGGGCCGGCGCCATCGTGAAACTGAGCGACAGCGACCACGCCTACCTCGGCGTGGCCCGCGGCATGCGGGAGCCCTTCTTCCGCAGCATCTACGACCCGCAGGACTACTACGCGGCGCCGGCCTCGCTCGCGCCCGAGGATGTGTGGAACGTGGAGGCAGGGGTTTCGGCGCAGCGGGCGCGCTGGCGCGCGCGCGGCAATGTGTTCTGGATGAAGTTCCTCAACGAGATCGTCTACGCGGGCGCCCTCGACGACAACGGCGTGCCGGTCTACGGGAACGGCGCCCGCTCGCGGCGCCTGGGCGCCGAACTCGATGCGGGCGTGACGATCGTGCCGGGCCTCGCGCTGGACGGCGCGCTGACGCTCTCGCGCAACACGTTCACGCGCTACCGCGAGTTCGGCTTCGACGGCGGATCGGTGGTCTACGACGGCCACCGGGTGGCCGGCTTCCCGGGCGTGATGGCCTCGGTCGCCGCGCGTGGCGAGTGGCGTGGCGCCCGGGGCACGCTGTCGGTCCGGCACGTCGGCCGCTTCTACCTCGACAACACGCAGCGCGAGGATCGGGTGAACGATGCGTTCACGGTGGCCGATGCGGCGGTGACGCTGCCAGTACCCGCCGCCTGGACGGGCGGCGGGCGCGGGCGCCTCGCGCTGGACCTGCGCGTGAACAACCTGTTCGACGCCCGCTACACGAGCTTCGGCTACGTGGCCGGCGAAGCGCTCTACATCCCGGCCGCCGGGCGCAACGTCTTCGGCGCGTTGTCGGTGAGGTTCTGACCGGCGCCGGCCGCGCGGCGTGGCGGCGGATCGATGGCGATCGACCGCCGGCGGATTCGCCACGGTCGCGGCCGATCCTGAGCCGGCCGTGCCGCGCTTCGCACATTTCCAGGTGGCTGGCGCCCGCACCACCGCGTCCGGCCCACTGGAGGTGACCGTGCCTGTGACACGCATCAACGATGGCTGGCTCGCGTCGGCCGAGCGCCGGGCGCTTGCCTGGTTCGCCGTGCGGTTGCCCGCGCGCGTGAATTCGGACCACCTGACCGCGCTGGCGCTGGCGTCGATGATCGGGGCCGGCGTCTCGTACTGGCTGGTCAGCCGGACACCGGCGGGGCTCGTGCTGGCGACGGTCTGTCTGGCCGCGAACTGGTTTGGCGACAGCCTCGATGGCACCGTGGCGCGCCTGAGGGAGCAGGAGCGACCGCGGTACGGCTACTACGTCGACCACGTGGCCGACGCCGTGGGCATCGCGGCGCTGGTGGGCGGCCTCGCCGCGTCGGGCCTGATGCATCCTGCGACAGCCGCAGCGCTGCTGCTGGCCTACTACCTCGTGTGCATCGAGGTCTACCTCGCCGCGCACAGCCTGGGCCGGTTCCAGATGAGCGTCTTCAGGATGGGACCGACCGAGTTGCGTCTGCTGCTGGCCCTGGGCAACGTCACCCTGCTGCTGAACCCCGATGCCGGTCTCATGGGAGGGCGCTGGCGGCTGTTGGACGCCGGCGGGGTCGTGGGCGCGGCCGGCCTCGCGCTCGCCTTCGTCGTGTCGGCCGCGACCAACGGGCGGCGCCTCTACCGGGAGGAGCCGATGCCCGCCCGGGCGGCTCCAGGCCCTGCCCACGCGGCCCCGGCCACCCGATCGGCGCTATAGGGCGGTGCGCACCTCCTGCGCGCCGAGCACCAGGAAGAGCAGCAGGATGACGATGAGCAGGGCGTTGGTCGTCCAGTGGTTGCGCGGGACCGGCGCCTGCCACGCCACGCGCGAGTTCAGGTACAGCAGCGTGGCCGCGAGGAAGGGGATGAAGAGGCTGCCGACGATGGTGTAGGTGAGGATCACGACGATCGGGCGGCCGAGGAAGGCGAAGGGCAGCGGCACCAGCGTGAGGAAGGCGAGCGCCAGGCGGTAGGGCGTGCTCGTCACGCGGGTCAGCGCCTCGCGCGCCGCGCGCGGTTGGTGCGTGAGGATCCCGTAGTAGTCGGCGTAGAGATAGGGCACGCTCTGCCACACGCCCAGCAGCGAGGCGAACACCGCGGCCCAGAATCCCAGCGCGTAGGCCCACGAGCCGATCGGCCCGATGACCGAGCCGAGCATCTCCGCCATGCGGGGCACCGCCTGCGCGTCGGTGATGCGCGTGCCCGTCACGTAGAACGCCTGGTGGGCGATGAGCAGGATCGCCATGCCGAAGATCGCGGTGAAGAAGTAGGCGACGCCGATGTCGCCGCGCACGTAGCCGAGGTGCCGCGCGCCCTCCAGCCGCTCCTCGCGCATCCAGTAGTTGTAGGAGAGCATCGTGATCGATCCGCCGATGCCGCCGATGAGCGACAGGACGTAGGGGCCGCCCTGCGGCGGCACGGTCGGCACCAGCAGGCCGCGCAACGCCCCGACCGGGTCGTGCAGCGTCAGCGCCGCGCAGAAGACGATGCAGAAGCCCATGATGCCGACCAGCGTCTTCATCAGGCGCTCGAAACCCTTGTAGCCGCCGCTGAGCACGAAGGCGCAGCCGACCAGGCTGTGCAGCACGGCGCCCCAGGGCTGGGAGATCGCGCCGCCGGTGAGGTTGGCGATGCCGAGCCCGGTGGCGTTGGTGAGCGCGGCGCTCACCGCCACGGTCCACAGCACGAGGTAGACGACGAAGTACCACGTCACCCAGCGCGGCAGGTGCTCGGCCCAGCCCTCCACGGCGGTGGAGCCCGTGGCGAGCTGCCACCGGGCGATGCCTTCGTTGAGCGCGAACTTGAAGAAGGCGCCGACCGCGATGGCCCAGAGCAGGGTGGTCCCGTAGTTCGCCCCGGCGACGGTGCCCGCGACGACGTCGCCCGACCCAATGCCCGTGGCGGCGACGACCAGTCCCGGACCAGCCAGTCGGAGGAAGCTCCAGCGCGAGGATGGGCCCGTCGCGGGCCCGGCAGAAGCTGACGGCATGGCGCATATACTACGCCCTCCCACCCCGCTGCCTCGTGGTCTGGAACCGGACGTGAGCACGTCCCGGCCAGGCCGGGGTCATACCGAGTGGCTGCCCCGTTCGTCGATCAGCTCAGCCGTAACCGCGATGGACTTCGGGCTCGTGTCCCGCCCGATGGGTGTAGAATCCGTGCCTCACAGACGACACCTGCAGCTGTGCCTTGGGCGATCCGCGCGTGGTCGCCTCCGGGCGTCAGCTGGAAGGGGAGAGACCATGAGATCGAGGCCCCCAATCACCGCTCGTGCCGGCGTTCTGGCGAGGGCGATCTTCGTCATCGCACTCCTGTTCGCACCGGTCGTGGCCCTGGCGCAGACGGCCGAGGTGCGAGGCACGGTCACCGACAATACCGGCGGCGTGCTGCCGGGTGTGTCGGTCACGGTGCAGCACGAGGCGACAGGGATCGCGCGCACGTTGATTACCGACGACCAGGGTTCGTTCCGGGCGCCGGCGCTTCAACCGGGTCCGTACGTCGTGAAGGCCGAGTTGACCGGCTTCACGACCGAACTGCGGCGCATGACGATCACCGTTGGCGAGGTGGCCGACGTCAGGATCTCCCTGTCACTGGGCAGCCTCGAGGAGAGCGTCGAGGTCAGCGCGGCGGCCATCGCCGTCGAGACGAGCAAGTCGGACCTGTCGGGAGTCGTCGATCAGGAGCAGCTGGCCGAGTTGCCGGTGCTGAGCCGCGGGTTCGTGGGGCTGGCACAACTGCTGCCGGGCGGCGGACCGTCGCGCACGGGCGACGGCCGCTTCGGCATCCAGACGGCCTTCGGCGGTACGAACGTGCGAAGCATGTACTCGATGCAGATCGATGGCGGCAACATGGATCACCCGATCTACGGGTTCGCCATCGTGAGCGTGAACCAGGACGCGGTGCAGGAGTTCCGGGTGCTGCGCAACCAGTTCGACGCCGAGTACTCGCGCGCGGGTACCGCGGTGGTGAACGTGGTCACCCGTTCGGGGACCAACGACCTGCACGGCCAGTTCTCGTACTTCGGCCGCGACGACAGGTTCAACTCCAAGAACGCCTTCGCCAAGGCCAAGCCGCCCTTCGACTCGGCGCGGGTCAGCGGCACGTTCGGTGGGCCGATCGCGCGCAACAGGGCGTTCTATTTCGGCGCGCTCGAGTACCTGCGTGAGAACTCGGTGCGCATCATCGCGCTGAACCCCAGCAACCCGTTCGCCAGCCGCTTCAACGGCGTCTACGGCAACGGACGCCGCCAGAAGACCGGGCTGGCCAAGATCGACTACACGTTGAACCCGCAGCATGCCTTCTCGGTCCGCTACCTGCACGACAACCAGGACATTTTCGAGACGTACGAACTGGCCGAGAACACCGCGCTCGACGTCAACGACGTTTCGACGCGATGGAACTGGACGATTGGGGGGTCGATGTTCAACAGCGTGACGTTCCAGTTCCTCGACCAGGACACGCAGCGGTTCCAGACGACCAAGGAAGCCCAGCAGATCCGACCTTCGATGACCTTTGGCAAGTCACCCAACCTGCCGCAGGGTTTCCCGCGCAAGCGGTACGGCTTGACCCAGACCTTCTTCTGGGCGCCCGGACGGCACGCTGCCAAGGCGGGTTTCAGCATGTTCCGCGAGGATCTGAACTACGACGCCGACTATTACGGAGCAGGCGTGTGGCAGTTCCAGACCGATCGCCCCTTCGACGCGGCGGATCCGACGACGTACCCCACGAAGTTCACGGTGGGCAGTGGGCTGCGCACGGAGAACTACCGCAACACGGAATGGGGTTTCTTCGTCCAGGACGATATCAAGGTGCGTCCCAATCTGACGGTGAACCTCGGCCTGCGCTACGACTTCGACAGCAACCTCCGGAGCAACGACTTCATCAGCGCCCTGCTCGACGACCCGCAGTTTCGCGGGCTGGACACCATGGTGACAGCGCCGCGCGGCAACGACCTCAACAACGTGCAGCCGCGCCTCGGAGTGGCGTGGGATGTCAGGGGTGACGGCACCACCGTGGTTCGCGGTGGCTACGGGCTCTATTCGGCACGCAACCGCCCCTGGTTCAACATCCGCGGCCAGGTGGTCAGCAAGCAGTTCACGGCCGAGGTGACGGATCCAAGCCTCCTGCGTTTCTATCCGGATCAGAAGGCCGCGCTCGGCGGCCGCACGCTGGAGGACTTCATTCGCACAGCCGGCGGGCGCGCGCTGTATTTGCCGGGTGACGATCTCAATCTGCCATTCGTTCACAGCGCCACGATTGGGGTTGCCAAGGCGCTGTGGGCGGACTCGACGATTGAAGTGGATCTCATCCATCAGGTCCAGAAGGACCTGCAGACAGGTCGGGACGCGAACCTGCCTGACCGTGGACCATTATCGGCAAATCCGCGCCCGCATCCGCAATTCTCGTCGGTGACACTGATCAACGGACTTACTGACTCCACCTACGACGCGCTGCAGGCGCAGTTCAAGAGCCGGTGGAAGGGCACGCGCTGGCAGGTGTCCTACACGTGGGCGAAGGCGATTTCTCGGGGAACCAACGACAACGCCAGCTACAACACCGACCCGTGGCACACCTTCGGGAACGACGACAACGGCCTGGACGAGAACGATCGACGGCAGGCGCTGTCGGTCTCTGCCATCCTCCCGTTGCCCTGGGGCGTGCAACTGGCCGCCATCGTGTCGCTGCGCAACGGCAACCCGTGGGACATCACCACCGGCATCGACAACGACGGTGACGGCAACCGCCAGGACCGGCCCGCGGGCCTGGTGAAGAACGCCGGCGGCCGGAAGAACGACGCGAACCTGGCGATCATCAACGCGTACCGCGAGTCGCGCCGTCTGGTGCCGATCACGATGGATCGACTCGCGTTGAGTTCGGGCGACCGCGTGCTCGATCTGCGCCTGACCAAGCAGTTCCAGGTGGGGCCGAGGGTGCGCATCGACGGCTTCCTCGAGGCGTACAACCTGCTGAACGCCGTAAACTACGAGAATCCGACCGGCGTGATTTCCTCGGCGAGCTTCGCGGTGCGGACCGCGGCGCGTGATGCGCGCCAGGTGCAGTGGGGCGCGAGGGTACAGTTCTGACGTGACGCGGCCGGCGGGCCGAGGCGGGGCGGCCGTGACAGGCTGCCCGTCGCCGACCCGCGCCGCCGTGGAGGATCCGATGCGATTCACAGTTCGTGCGGGGCTGCCCATCGTCCTCGCGACGGCGATCTCGGCGTGGCTGGCCGCCCAGGCGCCGGCGCCCAAGCCGCCGGATCTCGCCGCGGCCGCCCGCGGCGCGCTCGCGCAACTCGATGGGACCTTGATCGTACGCGGGCTGCGCGAGCCCGTCGAAGTGCTGCGTGATGAGTGGGGCATCCCCCACATCTACGCCCGCAACACGCACGACCTGTTCTTCGCCCAGGGCTACGTCGTCGCGCAGGACCGCATGTGGCAGCTCGAGATGTGGCGCCGCAACGGCGAAGGCCGCCTCTCCGAGGTGCTCGGCGAGGCCTACGTGACGCGCGACAGCTTCGCCCGGCTGCTCGCGTTCCGCGGCAACTGGGATGAGGAGTTCCATCGCTACCACCCTGAGGGCGCCGTGGTGTTCGACGCCTTCGCGCGCGGCGTGAACGCCTCCATCCAGAAGGCGCTCGACGAGAACAAGATCCCTGTCGAGTTCACGATCATGGGCTTCCGGCCGCAGCCGGTGTGGACGGCCAAGACCGTCCTCACGCGCATGCCGGGCTGGACGCTGACGCGTAACGCCGCGAGCGAGGTGAACCGCGCGCTCGACATCAAGGCGATGGGCCTCGACAAGGTGCTCGAGCTCAAGCCGACGGATCCAGCGCGAAGGTTCACCGTGCCGGAGGGACTCGATCTCGAGGACATCGAACCCGAGATCCTCGCTATCACCCGCGAGGCGAACAACCTCCGCTGGAACCTGGCGCCAGCGGCCGGCAGCCGGGCGGCGTCAGTCGGCCTGCCTGACGTGCTGGCAGCGGCGACACCCGGGCCGGGCGGCGGGCCCGACGCGTGGTTGCCCGACCCCGATCTCGGCTCGAACAACTGGGTGATCGGCGGCACGAAGTCCGCCACCGGCATGCCGATCATCGCCAACGACCCGCACCGCGAGGTGGTTAATCCCGCCCTGCGCTACGTGGTCCACCTCGAGGCGCCGGGCTGGAGCGCCATTGGCGCGACCGAGCCCGGGCTGCCCGGCATCAGCATCGGTCACAACGACCGCCTGGCCTGGGGCTTCACCATCCTCGGGATGGATCAGCAGGATCTCTACGTCGAGGAGACGGATCCCGCCAACCCGACGCGCTACCTCGCCGACGGGCAGTGGCGTGACATGGAGGTGGAGAGGCACCTGATCTGGGTGAAGGGCAAGGCCGAACCGGTCGTCGTCGAGCACAAGTACACGCGGCATGGGCCGGTCCTGTACCAGAGCTCGAAGCGGCCGCGCGCGTTCGCGTTGCGCTGGGTCGGCGCCGAGCCGGGCGGCGCCGGCTACCTCGGATCGCTCAACGTGATGCAGACGAAGACCTGGAAGGAGTTCAACGACGCGCTGCCGAAGGCGTGGTTCATCCCGTCGCACTCGCTGGTCTACGCCGACGTGGAGGGGAACTACGGCTATGTCGGCGTGGCGTGGACGCCGGTCCGCAGGAACTGGGACGGGCTGCTCCCCGTGCCGGGCAAGGACAGCAAGTACGAATGGGACGGCCACGTGCCGTTCGACCAGTTGCCCAAGCAGCTGAACACCCCGCGCGGCTTCTACAACTCGTCGAACAACGACGTGGTGCCGAAGATCGTGCCCGGCTACCGGATTCCGCTGGGTTACGAGTACAGCGCGCCCTACCGCTTCGACCGGGTCTTCGAGGTGCTCGCCCAGAACCGCAAGTTCACGGTGAGTGACATGGCTGCGCTGCAGCAGGACGTGGTCTCGCTGCCGGCGCGCCAGCTCGTGCCGCTGCTGAAGGGGCTTCGCATCGATGACGCGCGCGTGGCACGGGCGCGCGATCTGCTGTTGGGGTGGAACTTCGTGCTCGATCGCGACTCGACGCCCGCGGCCATCTACGAATACTGGACGCTGAAGCTCGGTCCGCTGGCGTTCGCGCCGCGCGTGCCGGAGGCCGGCAAGCGACGCGTGACGCAGTACGACATGCGCCGCATCATCGCCTGGATGCGGAGTCCCGACCGGGCCTACGGCGCCAACCCGGCCAGGGCGCGCGACGCCATCCTCATCGAGGCGCTGACGCAGGCGGTGGCCGACCTCACCAGGAAGAAAGGCGAGGACATCGCCGCGTGGAAGTGGGGCGACCTGCACACGGCCGATTTCGTCCACCCGCTGGCCGGTGCGCCAGGCGCGGCCGACCTCTTCCGCGTCGATCCCGTGCGGCGGGGCGGTGACGCGTTTACGGTGATGGCCGCAGGTGGGTTGAGCGAGACGAGTTCCAGGCAGGCCTCGGGCGCATCGTTCTCGTTCGTCTTCGACGTCAAGGACTGGGATCGCTCCGTCGGCCTGAGCGTCCCTGGCAACTCGGCGCAGCCGCTGAGCCCGCACTACAAGGACCTGACCCAGCCCTGGGGCGACGGAAAGGCCTTCCCGATGGTCTTCAGTCGGGGAAAGGTCGACGAGGCGGCGCGGCATCGCCTGATGCTCTACCCGCTGCGCGACGATGTCGGGACGGCGGACAAGGTCGCCCCATCACCCGTACGGGCCGACGGCAGTCTCGACATCGGATTGCTGTTCGAGCCCGTGCAGCCCGGGACCTTCGCGATCCCGGGCGGGCAGCCCAACGCGTGGGCCGACTTCGACGGTGACGGCGACCTCGACCTGTTCGTCGGATTCCGCGGCCAGATGAGCCGGCTCTACCGCAACGACAACGGGACGTTCGTCGACGTGGCCGCCGAGGTGGGCCTCTCCGAGGGTGACGAGGTGCGCGTGGCTGCCTGGGGCGATTACAACGGCGACGGCTACCCCGACCTGTTCGTCGGCTACGCACGGGGAGCGCGTGCACCGAACCGGTTGTACCGCAACGACGGCGGCAAGCGCTTCGTCGACGTGGGCCGCTCGCTGGGTGTCGACCAGTGGGGCACGACCCGTCAGGCCGCGTTCATCGACTACGACGGCGATGGCGATGTCGATCTCTTCGTGGCGTACCGCGACCGGCCGAACTCGTTGTTCCGGAACGATGGTGGCCGCTTCACCGATGTCGCGGCCGCCGTCGGCATCGCCGACCCGAGGAAGACCGTCGGGGCGGTCTGGTTCGACATGGACGGCGATGGCGACCTCGACCTGTTCGTCGCCAACCAGGACGGGGATCTCAATGGCTTCTTCCGGAACGACAACGGCCACTTCACCGACGTCGCGAAGGACCTGGGGATGGATGGCGCGGGCCGCCCGCTCGTGTATGGCGGCGTGGGACCGGCCGTGGCCGACTTCGACAACGACGGCGACCTGGACCTGTTCGTCGCCAACTACGGTCCCAACTCCCTGTATCGCAACGACGGCGGCGGGCGATTCACGGACGTGGCGCCAGAGGTGGACGTCGCTGGCGACTACCACGCAACGACGGCGGCCTGGGGCGACTTCGACAATGATGGACGGCTCGATCTGTACGTGGCCAGCTTCCTCTCCAACGTGATGTTCGTGCGTGACTACCTCTATCACTGGGCGGGCACCACCTTCCGCGACGTGATGCCCTCGATCGTCGCCCATCGCGATGCGACGCACGGCGTCCAGTGGGTCGACTTCGACGCCGACGGCGATCTCGATCTCGCACTGGCCGACAACGGCACCCAGGGATCGCACCAGTTGTACCGCAACCGCCTGCCGGATTCGCTCCGGCAGCGGGGCTTGAACGTGCTGGTCCTCGACGAACGCGGCCTGTACACGCGCGCCGGCTCGGAGGTGCGCGCGTATCGGGCCGGCACGAAGACGCTGCTGGGCACGCGACTGGTCGATTCGGGCAGCGGCTACTGCTCACAGAACATGATGCCGGTGCACTTCGGCCTGCCCGAGGCCGCGCCGGTCGATCTCGAGGTGACGACGCTCGTCAACGGCGCCCGCAGGGTGACGAAGGTGGCGGGCGTCGACCCCCGCGCGCTCAACGGCAAGCCGGTCGTCGTGAAGACGCAGCCGTAGCCGGCTGTCGCGGCGCGCGGGCCGCGGCGCGACCCTACCGCAGCAGATCGAACATGCGGCTGAACTTCACCACCAGCGACCGGTCGCTGCGCTCGGGCTGCGCGATGAGGTCGTACATGTAGCGCGTGTCGTTGTAGACGACGAACAGGCCCGTGTTGGCGTCCTGCAGCCAGCCCAGGCGCAGGTTCACCGACCACAGATCGGCGCGGTCGTTGTACTGGACGAGCCCCTGGAGAAATGCCCGGGTGGTGAAGGAGTAGGAGACGCGCAGCCGCGCCAGGTTCGTCGTGAAGCGCCCTTCCGGCAGCCGGACGTCGTTGCGCGTGTAGGTCAGTTCCGACGTGAGGCGATCGCCGATCCGCGCGCGAAGCTCGGGGTTCAGCGTCACGCGATCGCCACCGAAGAAGCCGCCGATGAAGGCCATGAAGCTCAGGCTCACCGGGGCGCCCTGGTTGGTGATCAGCCGGAGCTGCGTCTCGGCATTGCGATACGTGCCGGGTCGCACCACGACGCCGGGGAATATCGCGAACGGTGTGCGGACGCCCTCCGTGATGAAGTTCAGCCCCGTGTGGATCTCGTAGGCGTTCCTGAACTGCCAGTGGCTGTCGAGGTGCGTGAACGAACTCTCCTGGAAGCCGTCGAACCCCCAGAACGCCCGGTAGTTCGCGTGCGGTCTCACCTCCTGCAGCTTCAGGAAGTCCTTCGGCCGGAACCGGGTCATCAGCCGCAGATCGGGCTTGCGGTACCCGGCGCGTGAGAGAAATCCCACCTCGGGATTGAACCTCTCGCCGACCTCCTGATAGCCGAGCTCCACGTCATATCGCGGCCGGTTCGTGCGGGCCCGCACGTTGTAGGCGTGCTGCCGGCCGGAGATCGCGCCCGGCGTCTGGGTGCGCGCGAGGAAGCCCGAGATCACGGTGTCGTCGCCGATGCCGAGCTTGCCGTCGAGCGCGTAGGTGCGGTTGTAGTCCTCGGCGCGCGCGCGTTCGCCCACGCCCTGCCGGTTCACGAAGATGCCGCCGAACGCCGACTTGTTCGGCAGGTCGCGGCTCACGCGAATCACCGCGAAGTTGTTGGCAGGCTCGGACCGCCGGCTGTCGGTCTGCATCTCGAGCACGCCGATGTTGTAGGCGCCGGCCTTGCCCGAGAGGCGCCCTCCGCCCAGGATCGGGATGCTGTGGCCACCGGCCGACAGCCCGATGCGCCGGCTGAAGAACAGGTCGACCTCTCCTGAATTGCCCACGGTGAACAGCCCCGCGTTCTCGAGGAAGAACGGCCGCTTCTCGGGGAAGAACAGGTTGAAGCGATCGAGGTTCACCTGCTGGTCGTCGACCTCCACCTGGGCGAAGTCGGTGTTCACCGTCGCGTCCAGCGCGAGGCTGGGCGTCAGGGTGTACTTCAGATCTGCGCCGACGTCGCCGAGCACGACGCCGTGGCTGGGCCGCGGGCCCGACTCCACCATGTTGGCCAGCGCGTAGGGCGTCACCTTCAGGTTGCGAAGCGCCGGCACGGTGATCCCGGTGACTTCGCCCGCCAGCGACACGCGGTTGAGGTCGTATTGCCGGGGGATGGGCGACCAGAAGGCGCGCTCGTTACGGCGCCGGATGTTGCGCTGGAAGTTGAGGTTCCACGTCTGCGCGTCGCCCGCCGGAAAGCGCAGCGTCCTGAACGGGATCGCGAACTCGGCGGTCCAGCCCTCGGCCGTCACCCGCGTCTTCACGGTCCACGCGCCGTCCCAGTTGATGTTGAACCCGCCGCCCGATCCGCTGGACTGCATCTGACCGGCCGCGAGCCCGCCGCCGCCCTGACCCTCGTTGGTCACCTGACCGTCGTATTCGATCCCGGCCGGGTTGGTGCCGAACACGAACCCGTTCTGCCGGTCGCGGTAGGTGTCCAGGATCATCGCGAAGCTGTCGGTCTCGGTGAGCGAGGAATCGCGCCGGGCATCGGAGACGACGATGCCGGCCGGGTCGCGGTCATGGCAGAGCACGCCGACGTAGAGGGTGTTGGCGGTGTAGAGGATGCGCAGCTCGGTGCGCTCCGAGGCGGGCTGCCCTTCGTCGGGCTGCTGCTGCCAGAACGTCGTCGCCGGTGTCGCCTGCTCCCACTCCGGCTCGTCGAGGACGCCGTCGACCACGATCGCGGCGTCGGGCACGCGCACGGCCTGGATGCGGGCAGCCGGCACCGGCGCCTGGGGGCTTGCGGGTTGTGCCGCGACGACGGCCGTCGCGGCCAAGGAAAGAGCGAAAGTACGAAGCACGGACGAATGCGATGACAAGAGCGGAATCCTCCCGGCGACCGAGCCGACAGCCTGCCATCGACGCGGCCGCCGCGCAAGCCTCCACGATGAGTTGTCGACGGCAGAGCTTGCGTCGAGCCGGCGCGCTGCGCGCGGCGCCGGCGCCGCGAACGCGGGCATGCCGCGGGGGCGGTCGCCCCACGGCACCGCGACGGACGTCGATCGATCCAGCCGGAAATCAGTCGGCAATCAGGCCGCGGGTGACGGCGGCTGATCGGGCGCGCGACGCCAGGTCCGCTGCGGGCGATCGAAGTACCACGACTCGTGCCCCTCGGGACAGTGGCACTCGACCTGCGGCCTGGTGAAGTCGATCGGCATGCGCGCGCCGCATCGCGTGCAGGCGCGCGGCGCCATCACCCATGTGCCGGGCCGGGGAGGATGGCTGATGTCGTCCATGGCGGAGGCGTCGGGTCAGGGGCCGGCCCGCAGACGTGCGGCAAGCCCTCGGGGGATCCATCGACAAGTGGCCCGACTTCTTGAGTCACGGGTTGCCACGCGACGTCCGGCGTCTGCTGCGAGGCCCCCGTCACGTCACAGTGCCCGCGCCGCGAGGTCACACCCCGCCCGCGGCCCACAGACGCGCGAGGGGATCGAGCAGGGTGCCGTTGCCGGCAGGCCTGGCCACGGCGCGGCCGTCGAACAGCGCACGGCCCCATGACCGGACGGCCGCGTCGGACTCGGCGGCCTCCCAGCGTGCGATGACGCGGGTCGCGTCGGCCGCGCGCCCGGCATCGCGCAGCGCCAGCGCCGACGCCAGGGCGCCCGCGCCGGTGCTCCGGCCGGCGCCGGCCGCCACGCGTTCGAGCGCGGCAGCGGCGTCCTTCGCACGTCGCGTCCCGGCAAGCAGCTTCCACTGCAGGGCGTCTTCGAGCGATTCGTCCACGTCGGCGGGATAGGGCTTGCCGGCGCCCAGGTGCCCGGGCCATTCGCGCGCGGCGCGCACGTGGCGCAGCGCGTCCTCGACCCGGCCGGCGCGGCCGGTCTCGGCGGCCAGCGTGAGCTCGGTCACGCGATGCAGCGCGCGCCCCTCGGTCGCGCCCTCGTAGGGGAGCACGTGCAGGCTGGCCAGCACCGGTGCCGCCTCGCGGGCGCGGCCGGCGGCGAGCAGGCTCCGGGCGTGCGCCATGCCGAGCACGTAACTCGCGGGGAACCGCGCGTGATACGCGGCGGCGACGGCGACGGCGGCCTCCACCCGGCCGTCGCGCAGGTGTCGTTCGATCAGCCGCCTGCCGAACCGCCACTGGTTCGGGTCCAGGGCCGCCGCGCGCTCGAGATCGGCAAGCGAAGCGTCCGGCGAGGCCGCGGCGCGCACCTCCGCCCGCAGCGCGTAGAAGGGGGCGAAGCCGGGGCGCCCGGCGCACTCCTCGAGCAGCGTCGTCGCGGTGGCGCGGTTGCCGAGCCCCAGGTGGACGAGCGCCAGGAGATAGCGCGGCTGCCAGCCGGAGGACTGCCGCGCTGCCCACTCGAACACCTCCGCGCTCTCGGCGCGGAAGGGCAGCGCGAAGTCGAGCGGCGCGGCCTCGGCGCGGCGGAGCAGGTCCACGCCGGCCGGCCCCGGGCCGGCCTCGAGAAACGCGCGCCAGTAGAGGACCTCGGCCGTCTGGGGCGCCAGCGCCAGCACCCGGGCCGCCTCGTCCCGGCGACCGATGGCGCGATACCAGCTCGCGATCTCGAGGAACGTCTCGTGGGGCAGCTCGTTGCGGATGCCGTCGACGAACGCCCGCCGATCCCCGTCCTGCCCGGAAGCGACGAAGCGTTCGAAGCGCGCATGATGGTTCAGCGGATCGATGGCGAGGGCCTCGTCGCGCGCCGCGCCCGCGGCTGCGGCATCGCCAGCCAGGCGCGCGAGCGTCGCGACCAACTGGCGGGCGTCGACGTCGAGCGCGTCGGCGTCGGCGGCGCGCGTGGCGTAGTGCCTCGCGCGCGCCAGGTCGCCGGCCCGTGCGGCCATCCGCGCGAGCTGGTGCCAGGCCGCCGAACGGTATTCGATCGACTGCGTCGCGATCTCGAACCCGTCACGGGCATCGGCCATGCGGTCCACGGCGAGCGCCGCCAGGCCGTAGTAATAGTTCGCGCCGGGGTCGTAGGTGTCGATGGCGAGCGCGCGCGCGGCCAGCGCCAGCGCGTCGGTAGCCTGCAGCGCGCGCAGGCGCAGCATCGCCAGGTCCACGAGCGCGGGCACATAATGCGGATCGACCGCCAGGCTCGATTCCAGCGCCTCGACCGCGCGGGCGTACTCACGCTGCCGCAGCAGTTCCCTGCCGCGCAGGTGCCGGCCGAAGGCGGTCTCCCAGTCGAAGCCCTCCGGCATGACGAGCGGCCGGGCCAGCGCGCTCGCCGAAGGGTTGGCCGTGTAGGTGAGCCGTCCGCCGGCGATCGTCACGCGCAGCCGCGCATCGGGCACGTCACGCGGCAGTTCCAGGGTCCACGGCCGCAACGGTTCGAACGACGCCTGCTCGACGTGCACGCGCGTGTCGCCGTCGAACACTTCGACGGCGCCGGCCAGGCGCTGCAGCGGGGAGAAGCGGAGCCGCAGGCGTCCCGCCGGCTCGTGCGTCACGTTGAGCGCGCCCGCATCGCTGGCCGCCACGAAGCCGCCGGTGCCCTTCACGGGGAACCAGTATTCCGTCCACGTATCGGTGACCGCCGGGGCGAACCCGCGGTGCTTGAACGGCGATTGCGTGCTTGCCTCGCTCGACTGGTTGAACAGCCGGCCCGACTGCACCTCCACGTACTGCCCGCTGGTGTCGGTGAGCAGGCGCTCCCAGATCATCCCCTGTGGCGACAGGCCCCAGATCCAGATCTTCTTCCCGGGCTTGTCGTCGCGGGTGGAATAGCGGCCCATGCCGGCGTCCAGCTCGTGCCAGTACGCCCCGAAGAAGTCGGTGGCGCGGCCGATCACGTGGTACGACTTGTAGGGGCCGAAGTCGTTGCGGTCGTAGAACGAGAGGTCACGCCCGTCCTCCGCCCGGATAGGCCAGGGGAAGGCGTTGCCGTCGTGGTCGATGTAGTGGGTGCCGGGGTACACGAACTGCAGGTTCCCGGCCGCCGGCAGCCCCACGTTCATCCACGTGTAGTAGGGCTGCTCGATCGGCGAGCTGTTCTGCCACAGCGAGCGCGTGGTGAAGTACGCGGCATCGGCCGGCAGCGCGATCTCCAGGCGCCACGGCGTGCGCGTGAGCAGGTCGAGCACGCCGATGACGATGCTGGCCGAGCCGTCGGGGTGTTCGCGCGTCACGTAGTCGACCGGCGTGGCGCAGTTCGGCGTGTGGCCGATGATGCCGTAGTTGGCCTCGATGCCGCCGCTCGTCCACGGCCCCCGCATCGCGATGTCCCTGAACTTCACCACGCCGTTGTCGTACAGGAACGCCCGCCCCGTGGTCTTGTCGATGGCCGTCCAGATCTTCCCGCCAATCTGCGGCAGCACGCGCACCTTCAGCCAGGCGTTCTCCAGCTCCACCACGGTCCACGGCTGCTCGATCGGCGTGTCGGTGTAGCCATCGAAGCGGAAGTAGGGGTAGATGCGGCCTGGGACGGGGATCGGATCGGGATCCGAGTAGGGGTACGTCGTGACGGTCTGCTGGAACTCGCGGACGGTGGCCCTCGGCTGGGCGGCGGCTGGACGAGCGACGGGCAGGCCCAGCAGCGGCAGCAGTGCGAGGACGCCTGGGACGATGCGGAAGCGGCCGGGCGCAAGGCGGCGGAGTCGTGTCATCGGGGCCCCGGCGGCCGGCCCCCTTCCGGTCTGTCTGGCGGGAGCCGGCGGCCGGGGCGATTGTCCTCCAGGTCGGCCTTTCCGTGAACGGGCCGACGCCAGATGGACGACGCCGGCGGGCCCAGTGGGGCGCTGGAACGACTCGGCAGGTCGCCGCGTCAGCGGCGAGCGCGCGGGTCGCGCCGGCGCTCGTGCACGACCAGGAGCGCGCCGGTCAGCAGCAGCAGCAGCGCGGTCGCAGGCTCCGGGACCGTCGTCACCGTCGGAGCAGGCACGTCCAGACTCGTTCGATTCGGGTCGGTCGCGAACGACTCCGGCGCCGCACCGCCGACGAGCGCCAGCGACAGCAACTCCTCGGCGGAACCCAGCGTCGGCACCTCGAAGCCGTTGGAGTCCAGCAGCGCCATCGTGAAGAAGTCGGGACGCGCCGGATCGCTGCTGCCCGACACCTCGAGCAGGAATGCCAGGGTGGCTCCCGGGGTGAAACCCTGGGCGGCGCCGTTGAAGAACATCGTGTCCTGCAACGTCAGCCCGGTGGCGAGCGAGCCGCTGGCGCCACCGACCAGCGTGGGTGACCCCGTGGGCCCTCCGGCGCCGAACGTGAAGTCGCGCAGCACGACCGTCGTATTGGCCGCGCCGTCGCCGTCGACCAACTGGAAATCCAACGCGAAGCTGCCCGCGCCGACCAGCGCCGACGTGTCGAGCGTGATGGTGAAGGAGGCGGCCCGGGCCGGCGTGACGCCGCCGGCCAGCAGGCCGCAGAGGGTGATCAGCAGAACGACTGGTGCTCGCATGGTCTCAGGCTCCTCTAACGCGACGTGCCCCCGAGCACCCGCGTGGTGTAGGTGATGGGGAGGTTCTGGGTGGTGGTGAACGCCAGGTTCACGATGGTGACCCTCACACCAGGACCCCATGGGATGTCGCTGCGGATCGGGAACACGATGTACGGCGACCCTGCCGGCGTGGCGCACGAGGTGACCCCGCTGGCGTTGACCATCGTCACGTGGGCCCCCAGTCCGTCCAGGGCCACCGCCACGTGCACCGGCGCCGGGATCGCGGTGTTCGTGGTGTTGGTGAGCGCGATCGCCTGCTCGAACCGCTGCCGCATCCACACGTAGCGCATGGGGCCCCTCGTCACGGTGAGGATGCCGCTCAGGTCGGTCGCGCAGGAGGGCGGGGGCGGCACGTCGTCGTTCACGATCGTGCCGGTCGCAAGGCGCAGGGACGCGTCGCCGAGCGTGGCGCCCGTCGCCGAGAGCAGCTCCAGCACGAAGGTCTCGTCGGGTTCGATGGCGCCGTCCTGGGCGCTCGCCACCTCCAGCACCACGTGTCCCACGCCCGGGTTGAAGGTGAGGCTGTAGGTGCCGAACCCCGTGCCGAGGTCGGCGAAGCCGCCGGAAACCGACGTGCCCCGCACGAGGCCGATGTCGTCGGTCGTGGCCGTGCCGCCCCGGACCGCGAAGGTGACCATCGAGGCCGCCGACAGGTCCCCGGTGCGCCTGATGTGGATCTGGTGGAACCCACCTTCCTCAATCGCGGCGGCGTTGGTCGACTGGAGTGCGACCACCGTCGTGGGCGGCGGCGCGGCGACCGCGCGATAACTGGAAAGGAAGGAGTAGAAGGTCGGGCCGTCGGCGCCCTGGTCGACGCTCCAGTAGTAGCGGCCGGCCTGCACAGGCACGTCGACGAGCGCACTGGACCAGACCGGCCCCGGGAAGGGGTCGAAAGACCGGTTGAGGAAGCCGTTGAAACAGCAGATCTCACTGCCACCTGTCCCCTGGACGAACGCAAGCTCGTTGGGATCGTTGACGCGCTGGCCGGTGGGCGCGTGGTACAGGCGCACGCCGAGCGGACGGGTGCTGACACTCCCGTTCGCCTGCTCGGACAACGCGCGGAAGCTCCAGAGGCCCGGGCGGCCGAACGTGGCGGTGAACCACATGGTCGGCGGGCCGCCGGGCTGGTCGGTGGTCAGGTGGAAGGTGTCGCCGTCGCCAATCCAGTTGAACGGGTCGCTCCACGGCGTGCCCGTGCCGTCGGGGCGGTCCGCCCCGGTGATGCTGTAGGTGTTGACGATGGAGTCCTGCTCGTTCGGCGCCTGGTACAGTTCGAGGGTGAAGGGACCGTCGGTCCACACCGGGGTCCCGACGCCGCCGGTATCCGTCGCCTGCACCTGGAACCACACGGTGTGGCCCGGCTCCATCCGCACGAACGGCAGGCTGGACGGCGGCCAGGTGTTGCCCGGGGCGAAGTCGGTGCCTCGTTGGTCGGGCATCGGCGGGGCGGCGCCGGGTCGTTGCACCAGGGGGGTGACGAAGAACCCAGGCGACACGCGATAGCCGAGCCGGCCGGCGAAGCCGCCCGCCGGCGACGTGTAGCGGAACCACACCGTGCCGTTGGGCTGCGGGGTCTCCGACCCGTCCTCGTTCACGACCGTGCCGTACTCGAACGGCTCGCGTGTCGATCCGACGGTCGTCCCAACCGCCGACACGGTGTCCCTGGGCACGAACAACCCTGGAAACAGGGGGTGTGGAGCCGCGACGAAGGGGGGGATGGCGAGCCCGGAGAGATCCTCGGCGGCGGCGAACGGGTCGTTCGTCGGAGCGGGCCCACCGCCGCCGCTGCTGGCCGTGGCGCGGAGGGTGTAGGCCCCCGACAGCGTGGCCGAGCCGGACGCCGTCAACACGACGTCCTCCGCGACCGACTGGCCCGGCGCGGGCGGCGCGAGGACCGCGACGGAGAGGATGCATATGCTATCCGGAGAAACGTCGACGGCGAGCGGCCCCGACGAGGGGAGCACGGCTGAGGTGATGCAGGAACTGCTGCCGGTGGAGGCTTCGGTCCACTGGAACGAGGCCAGCCACGGGAGGTCGACGACCAGGGGCGACAATGGGTCAGGGTTGTAGATGGTGATTACCTGAGCGGCCTGGCCCGTTGCCGGAACCTGGATGGGGCCCGACGACGGGTCGAACCTCGTGGGACCCGCCCCTTGTCCCGCCGCATCGTGTGCCCAGAACGCGCACAGAATCAGCACTGCCGCCCGAATGCCAGACATGCCCCTCATGAGCCCTGCTCCGTTTCGCCGCGGCAGGCCGGCCGTGCGCCTCGTGTTGTCGAGACACGTCGTGACCGGCGGATAGCCCGCGGTACTGCCGTAAGCGGAAAACGGACGAGGAGTGGCTCAGCGCTGCCCGGCGCGGCGCTCTTCGGACGCGAGGGAGGCGAGGAGGTCGCGCGCGCCGGCCTGTTGAGGGGCCAGCGGCGTGGCGGTGGTGCGGGCGGCGGCGAGCAGGGCACGCGCCTCCGTGCGAAGCGGAGCCGGGGCGGAGGCGTCGGTTGCGGACGCGGCGAGATCGAGCAGGCTGGAGGCGAGCCCCGCTTGCACCGACGCGCGGTTGAGGAGGGCCAGGGGCAGTGGACCCTGCGCCGAGACCAGGCGCTCGCGGAGGGTGAGCGCTTCGCGCCAGTGGCTGACGGCGTCGGTCCACCGCCGCTCGTCGCGCGCGGCGTTGGCCAGGTAGGCGTGCAGGTTGGCCACGCCGTGCATGGCGCGCGTGTTCTTCGGGTCGGCGTCGAGCGCCGCCTGGCGGATCTCCAGAGCCCGGCGCCACAGCCCGACGGCTTCCGCGGTGTTGCCGCGCCTGCCGGCCGCAAACGCCAGGTCCGACAGCGAGAACGTGAGGTTGTAGCGATGGCGGGTGTCGGCCGGGTGCCTGGCCACGAGCCGCTCGTCGAGTGCCAGGGCCTCCCGGTAGCGGCGCTCTCCGCCGTCGATGTCGCCCGAGGCCAGCGCAAGCGCGCCAAGGCGCTTCAGCGCGAACGCATGGTCGGTCAGCACGCCGTCGCGGTCGTGCACGTCCGCGGGGAGCGCCTCGAACAGCGACAGGGCGCGCTCGTAGTCGGCCAGTGCCGCCGCGTGATCCGCGAGCCGACTGCGGAACTGCCCGAGGTTGACCAGGCTCGCCGCGATGCCGGCGCGCACCCCCGGGTTGTCGGTGTTGCGCGCGACGAGGCGTTCGATCAGTGTCCGGTGACGCGCGTCGGCGGCGGCCGCGGCGGCCGCGTCCCCCTGGTCGGCCAGCACCCCGGCGAGGTCGTCATAGGCGCCCGTCGCGATCTCGATCGCCTGGGTGTCGTCGCCGCCGTGCTCGAGCGCCGTCTCGGCGAACCGCGCGGCCTTCTCGAAGCTTGCGACGGCGGCCCGCACGTCGCCGAGGTTGTCGCTGACGGCGCTGCCCTGCACCTGGCCCAGCCGTCGGTACCCCTCCGCGAGTTCCAGCCGCAGGCCATCGTCGGCGCCGGCATCCTCGGCGAGGCCGTCCAGGAAGCCCACCGCGCGATCCAGCAGGAGCCGCCGCGGCTCGGTCGCCCCGGGCAGGCCGCGCAGCGACTCGTGCACCTCGAAGAGCAGCGACCGCGAGAACTGTCGCACCTCGCGGAACCGGCTCTGCGCCCGGTCGCGTTCGAGGGCCGCCACTCGCGCCTGCCACGCCGTGGCCACCCCTCCGGCCAGCAGGGCCAGCAGCACCGCGCCAGCCGCCAGCACCGCCGTGCGATGGCGGCCGACGAGCTTGCGCGCGTGATAGGCGAGCGTGGGCGGGACGGCCGACACGGGCCGCCGCTGGCGCCAGGCGGTCAGGTCGCCGGCCAGCGCGAGCACGGTCGGGTAGCGGTCGAGCGGATCCTTTCGCAGGGCCTTCAGCACGACGCTGTCGAGTTCGCCCCGCAGCACGCGGGCGACCTCCGCCGGCGCCACGCGGCTCGGCGGCGGCGGGTCCACGTCGCAGATCGTCCGCATCGCCTCGATCGGCGGCTTGTTCGCCAGCACGTAGGGTGGTCTGCCGCTGAGCAGCACGTAGAGCAGCACGCCGAGCGAGTACACGTCGGTCGCCGTGGTGACGCGCTCCCCGCGTACCTGCTCCGGGCTCGCGTACTCGGGCGTGAAGCTGACGTGTCCGGTGCGGGTGAGGCCCCCGCTCGTGCCCTCGTCGGACGACACGAGCGTGGCGATGCCGAAATCCAGCAGCTTGGGACGCCCCTCGGCGGTGATCAGGATGTTGGCCGGCTTCAGGTCGCGGTGGACGACGAGCTGCTGGTGCGCGTGGGCGACGGCCTCGCACACGGCAAGCAGCAGATCCACGCGGGCGCGCACGCCCAGCGCCAGCCTCGTGCACCACGCGTCGATGGGCTGACCGTCCACGAACTCGAGCACGAAGTACGGCACGCCCTCGCCGGTGGTGCCGCCGTCGATGAAGCGTGCGATGCCCGGGTGGTCCAGCCCCGCCAGCACGCGGCGCTCGAACCGGAAGCGATCGGCGAGCGCCGGCGCCGCCCAGGCCGCCGGCAGCACCTTGATCGCCACCCGCTGGCCGAAGTCCTCGCCCTCGCGCTGCGCCTCGTAGACCACGCCCATGCCGCCGCGCCCGATCTCGCCGACGATGCGGTACGGGCCGACGAGGCGGCCCTCGACCGCCCCGTGCAACTGCCGCTCGACCTGCTCGACGGCCGGCGCCGTGTCGGCCGGTGCCTCGAGGAACGCCGGGTCCTCGTCGTACGTGCGCAGCAGGGCCAGCACCTCACGGCGGGCGGTTTCGTCCTCGCAGGCGCCCCGCAGCCACGACTCGCGCTCCTGCGCGGGCAGGCTGGCCGCTTCCTCGAACAGGCGCGTCACGCGGGCCCAGTCGACGGTCACGCGGGGATCTCGCCGTTCATGTGGCGGCGAATCCAGGTCTTGGCGACGACCCAGTCGCGCTTCACGGTGGCGGGGGAGATGCCGAGGACGCCGGCTGTTTCTTCGATCGACAGCCCGGCGAAGTGGCGTAACTCGACGATGCGGCTCTGCTGGATGTCGAGGCGCTCGAGGGCCTCCAGCGCCGCGTCGAGGTCGAGCAGGTCCACGGGCGGCGCCGGCACCTGGACGCTGACGTCGGTCAGCGTGATGGCGAGGGCCCCCGCGCCACGCTTGGCGGCGCGTCTCGCGCGCGCGTGATCCACGAGCACCGCCCGGACGATGCGCGCGGCCACCGCGAAGAAATGGGTACGGTCGGTCCACTGCTTGCCGGGGCCCTGTTGCGCCATGCGGAGGTACGCCTCGTTCACCAGGGCGGTGGGCTGCAGGGTGTGGCCCGGGCGCTCGCGGCTGAGGTGCTGCGCGGCGATGCGGCGCAGTTCCGGGTAGACGAGCTCCACCAGGTGCGTGAGCGCCTGGGGCCGGCCGCTGGCCCAGTCGCGCAGGAGGCGGGTGAGGTCTGAGGGCTCGGCGGACATCGGCACCAGCGTCTTCCTATTCTATCGGCGCCGTCCCGGCAGATCCGGTGCTCCCGCGGGCCATCCGGTACGAGGACCCCACCCAGGCCGGGACCTGGCGATGACGGGTTCCAGGCGCCTTCGGGCGCGTCTCGCGATATGCTGCGCCGGCCGCGCGCCTCCTCCGGCGCGCCTGGCTCACGCCGTGCGGGGCAGAGCAGGGCATCGGCGGCCGTGGCCCGGGACACTCGCATGCACCTCTACCTCGGCATCTTCCTCGTGGCGCTCTCGGGCCTCATGTTCGAGGTCGGCCTCACGCGCATCTTCTCCGCCACCATCTGGTATCACTTCGCCTTCCTCGCCATCTCGGTCGCCCTGCTCGGCTGGGGCCTTGGCGGCTTCGCGCTGCACCTCGTGCGGCGGCGCGTGGCGTTCTCCACCGGCCGGGCCGGCGTCTTCGTCGCCCTGTACGGCCTGTCGATTCCGCTCGCCCTGTGGCTGATCGTCCGCCTGCCGTTCCATCCCGATCGCCTGGCGTTCTACTTCGCCGCCTCGCTGCTGCCGTTCCTGCTGGCGGGCGTTGCGTTGTCGATGCTGTTTGCCGTGCATCGCGAGGAGGCGGACCGGCTGTACTTCGCCGACCTGCTGGGGGCCTCGCTCGGTGCGCTGGCCGTGACCTTCCTGCTCTCGTGGCTCGGTGGCGAGAACGCGGTGCTCGCGACGGCGCTCGCGCCGCTGGCCGCCGCCGCGCTGATCGAGCCGCGGTTGCGCGGCGTCTCGGTCGTCGCGGTGGTGCTTGTGCTGGCGGCGATTGGCGTCAACGAGCGCTCGGGGCTGTTCAAGATCCACAGCGCCCCGACCAAGGGCCTGTACCGGCACGTCGCGGCGAACCCGGGCACGTCCATCGCGCTCACCGGCTGGAACGCCTACTCGCGCATCGACGCGGTCACGGGCTTCGGCTCGCCCTACCTCGCGCGTCTCTACATCGACTCCGACGCGTGGACCAACGTGCTCGAGTGGGACGGCGAGGCGGCCAGCATCGCGCCCATGCGCGCCTGGTACCGGGCGCGGCCCTTCGAGGTGGCACCAGCTGGCGCCAGGACGCTCGTCATCGGCCCCGGCGGAGGGTCCGACGTGCTCGTCGCGCTCGCGGCCGGCGCCCGGCGGGTGACGGCCGTCGAGATGAACCCGCTGATGCTGCGCTTCGTGCGCCACTTCGGCGCGCGCGCCGGCAACCTCTACGACCATCCGCAGGTGGAGCCCATCCTCTCGGAGGGCCGCACGTTCATCCGCCGCACGGACCGCCTCTTCGACGTGGTGCTGATGGGGTTCGTCGACTCGTGGGCCGCGGTGGCCTCCGGCGGGCTCTCGCTCTCGGAGAACCATCTCTACACGGTGGAAGCGTTCAAGGCCTATCTCGACCACCTCACGCCCGATGGCCAGCTCGTGATCCTGCGCTGGGACGTGGACGCGCCGCGGCTGGTGTCGAATGCCGTCGCGCTGCTCGGCGCCGGCGAGGCGGGCCGCCGCGTGGCCGTGCTGCTCGAGACGCGCGAGGCCAGCCTCGAGGATCCGCCGCAGATGATCTTCATGCTGAAGAAGCGGCCCTGGACCGACGAGGAGACCGCGCGCATGGCGGTATGGCCTGGTGTCAGGCCGGTGATCGTGCCCGGCCGCCACGTGGAGGAGCCCTACGCCTCGCTGTTCTCGGGGCGCACGTCCTACGCCCGCTATGTCGCCGACGCGCCCACGCAGGTGGACGCGGTCTTCGACGACCGCCCGTTCTTCTTCGCCCGCATCAAGCCCTGGGGGCTGCCGCCCGCGATGCAGCGGGCGTTCCTGTGGATCCTCGGTCCGGTGACGGCGCTGTGCGTGCTCCTGCTGGCCATCGGCAAGCCCGGGGGCGAGCCGATGGGGCCCTACGCCGCCTCGGTGGCCTACTTCGCCAGCCTCGGCGTCGGGTTCATCGCCGTGGAGCTCGCGCTGCTGCAGCACCTTACGCTGCTGCTGGGCCATCCGATCTTCACGCTGTCGATCCTGCTGTTCACGCTGCTGGCCGCCGGGGGCCTGGGCAGCCGGGCGAGCGGCCGCTTCGCGCTGCGGCCCGTGTGCCTGGCCGTGGCGGGGCTCGCCATGGCCGGCGCACTGGCGCTGCCGCGCGTGGTGCCCGCGCTGCTGCCGCTGCCGCTGGCGGCGCGCATCGCCATCGCCATGGCGATCGTGGCGCCGCTGGGTTTCCTCATGGGGATGCCGTTTCCGCGCGGACTGCAGTCCACCGGGCGCGGCGCGTTTCCGGCGCCGCCGTTCTACTGGGGCCTCAACGGCATCTTCAGCGTGGTGGGCTCGCTGGCGACCATGGTGATAGCGGTCGTCAGCGGCTTCACGTGGGCGATGATCGGGGGGGCGATCTGCTATCTCGTGGCGGCCGGCGCGTCGCGCGTGTTCGCAGGGCCTCGCCTTCAGGTGGATTGAGCGGCGGCGACGGCGACGCAGGGGCGACGGTGACGTGCGCCCCCGCCGACCCCGACAGCCATCCGGCCGGAGCTCACCGCCCGGCGGCGCCCTCCGAGATCACCAGCAGCCACCCCTTGCCGGACGCCACGGGGATCGGCTCACCCGCCGCGAAGCGGCGCGCCGGCTGGAAGCGATCGATGGCCGGCGCCTCGATCTGCGCCCGCGCCGGGTCGATGCCGAGCGCCCCCCAGTCGATGGCGAGCGGGACGCTCACGTCCCCGGGCGCCCAGCTCGCCAGCGCCACCAGCGCGCGCCGGTCGGCGACGCGCGTGAACACCGTCGCCGGCACGTCGCCGCGGCCGGTGGTCACCGGCGGCCGCTCCGCCCAGTAGCCCACCATCCGCGATCCCTCCATGCCGAAGGCGTCCCACGCCTTCCACAGCGGGCGCGGGTCCGCATCCTCGCTCCACGGCATGCGGTTGGTCATGCCGTAGAGCATCCCGCGCCACGGGTTGCCGCCCTTCTCCAGCATCTCGCCCATCAGCCCGAACGGGATGCCGCTGACCTCCGTGAGGAAGAAGTCGGCGTCGTTGCCCTCGTAGTCGAAGTACTCGCCGAACCACAGGCGGTTCAGGTACGGGAAGTGCTCGAGGTAGAGCAGCGCGCTGTTGACGAACCCGTCGCGCTCGTTGAACTGGTTCGCCGAGTGCAGGTCGAGGATGCCCGGGTGTCCGCCCTCGGTGAGCACCCGCTTGATCCGCTTCATCGTCACGCGGTCCAACGCCACGTCGTCGAGGTAGATGCCGTCGATGCCCACGTGGCGCACCAGCCACCGCATGCCCTCGACGTAGTAGTTGTGCCAGCGGCTCATGCCGCTGTTGATGATGGCGGCGTCCTGGATCTCGGGCACGAACCACGCCGCGATGTAGTCGTCGCCGAGGTGCTCCTGCAGCCACGCGAAGCCGCCGCCGGCACCCGGGGAGAACACCTCGTGGCCGAGGCTGCGCAGCGGGAACAGCTCGTAGGCGCGGTTCGAGAGCTCGCGCACCGTGTTGTAGATCTTGACCTTCAGTCCGCGGGCGTGCGCCTCGTCCACGTAGGCCTTCATCTCGCGGTGTGCGATGAACGGGTAGTTGATCCACGGGTTCACCGGCGTGGCATGGTGGACGTTCACCACGGTAGCGCCCGTGGCGGCGATGGCCTCCACCGGCGCGAAGCGGTGGTAGAAGCGCGTCCGCCACTGCGCGTCGGTGTCGATCGGGTGGAACGGCGTGACGATCAGCTGCAGGTCGTAGCGCAGCGTCTCGCCGGCGCGCATCGTGCGCGGCCCGCTGAAGGCGCGAACGCGCGTGACGGGCTCCTCGTCGGCGATCGTGATGCCGCCGCGGCCGCCGTTGCCCCAGGAGGCCGGCAGCAGCAGCGGCTTCTGCAGGTAGAAATTGGTGTTCAGCGGCCGGACGTAGCGCTCGTCGCGCAGCGAGAAGGCGAGGCCGGCATTGACGCCGCCAATCCAGGCGCCGTCCTGGTTCTTCTTCGCCACGTCCCACTGCCACTCGAGCCGCGCCGGCCGGCGTCCGCCCTTTCGGCCAAGGCCCATGAGGAACGTCGACGCCTTGGCGGTGTAGGGGATCTCCAGCCGCAGGTCGCGCAGCTCCGTGTCGCGCGAGGCGCTGATGGCGATCTGGTACGCGAGGAACCCGTCGAACTCGAGCGCGCCCTCCACTCGCATCTCGAGCGCGGGCGTCGCCGAACTCGCATGCCACCGGACGGTGCCGGCCGTGACCGAGGTGAACGTCGGGGCCGACGTCGCCCACACGAGCGGCGCGCCATCGGCCGCCTCGGCGACGAGGCGCATGGGCCCGGCGAGCACGTCGGTGGGTGTCGCGCCGATCGCGGTCATCTCCGGCGTGAAGAAGGTCTGCACCGCGGCCGGCAGCCCGGATGGCGCGAGCGCAATCCTCCGGCCGAGCAGCTCGATCGACTGGTCGCGCACGACCAACGGGGTGTAGGGGGCGATGACGTCGTTCTCCTGAGCCAGCGTCGAGTTCAGCCACTTCAGCCGCGTCTGCTTCCAGGGCTCGTTCGCACCGCCCTCGTCGGCCACGCGATCGAGCACGGTCACCTCGACCGCGACGGGGGTGCCGGCCGTGCCGGCCGCCGACACCGTGGCCGTGCCCGAGTAGCGGCCCGGCTGGGCGCCTTCCGGCACGTCGAGACCGCACCAGAGCGCCTGCACGGCGTCTTTCGGCACGTCGAGGCGGATGGTGAACGGCGTGCCCCTCCAGTCGACGCCGCCGGTGTTCAGGCACGTCAGCGCCGTTGCGGGCAGGTCGTGGCCGGGCGGCGATCCGGCGAGGCTCGTGAAGGCGACGCGCAGATCGCTCAGCGGCTGGATGGCGAGCACGCCGAGCTGGAACGCGAAGAACTCTCCGCGCGCCGCCTCGCCGGTGACGCGTCCGCCCGGGCCGGCCAGCGCCCAGCGGCGGGGGATGTCGGACCGCAGGCGGATCGGGCGCAGGCGATCCTCGGGAAACACGAGCAGCGGCACGTCCGGGTGCGAGCGCCGCAGGGCCTGCGCTTCCTCGCGCGTGGCGATCACCTCCATCGGATCGAAGCGGTTGAACTCGTCGATCGCCTCGATGGCCACTACCCTCGCTTCGGAACCCGGCTTCGACGGCTGGATGGCCGCCGCCCACGCCGCGTCGGCCGTGGGCGAGGGCGCCTGATACGTCACCTTCGGGTAATTGCTGCGGCCCTCCATGACGAACGGCAGGTAGTAGACGTAGTACGTGCCCCGGCCCGTTGCCGGCTCGAACCAGATCTCACCGGCCTCCCGCGCGATGCGACCGCGATGGACGTTGGCAACCCGGCGTCCGGCGGCGTCGGTGACGATCACCTCGCGCGCTGCGGGGTCGGGATCCCGCCGGCGCCATGCGATGACGACGCGCACGGCCGGTGAGGCGGTGTCCACATCGACCACGGCGCGATGGTTGCCGAGCGTAGCCGTGTCCCACCGTTCCGGGGCGACGCGCCACTCGGGTTCGCCTGCGGGCAGTGGCGGCACCGTGCCTGACGGCTGGCCGTGCAGGACGATGCCGGAAGAGAGGGCCGCCGCCGCGGCGGCGGCCAGCAGCAGGCAGGAGCCGGCGGTCCTGGAGCCCCGGGCCAGATGTGTCATCGGATCCCCGGCGGCCGGGTCAGCGCGAGGGGTGCGACGCGACGCCGGCGGCCGGGAGGATTGTCCACCAGATCGGCTCAGCGGGCACCCTCCGGCGTCGACGGCCCGCCGCGCGGGGTGGGTGGGGAGCGCGGCCGGTGAGGCCGAGGCGGCCCCCGGTCGGCCGGGCAGGATTCGTCGCCCCGTGGCATGATGGGCCATCATGCCGACGCCCGCCCGCAACCGTCCCCGTTTCGACTGGAGCGATCCGTTCCTCCTCGACCAGCAGCTCACCGACGATGAACGCATGGTGCGCGACGCGGCGCGAGCCTATTGCCGCGACAGGCTGGCGCCGCGTGCGCTCGAGGCGTTCCGCCAGGAGTACTCGGATCCCGCGATCTTCCGGGAGCTGGGCGCGCTCGACATGCTGGGCATCGTCATCCCCGAGCAGTATGGCGGGGCCGGCCTCGGCTACGTGGCCTACGGCCTGGTGGCCCGGGAGGTGGAGCGCGTCGACTCGGGGTTTCGCTCGATGATGAGCGTGCAGGGCTCGCTCGTCATGACGCCGATCAGCGAGTTCGGCACCGAGGCGCAGAAGCGGAAGTACCTGCCGAAGCTCGCCACCGGCGAGTGGATCGGCTGCTTCGGCCTCACCGAGCCGAACTTCGGCTCCGACCCCGGCGGCATGATGAGCCGTGCGCGCAGGGCCGACGGGGGCTTCGTGCTCAACGGCACGAAGTCGTGGATCACCAACAGCCCGTTCGCCGACGTCTTCATCGTCTGGGCGAAGGACGAGGAGGACGCCATCCGCGGGTTCGTGCTCGAGAAGGGCTGGACGGGCCTGAGCGCGCCGCCCATTCACGGCAAGGTGGGCCTGCGGACCAGCCTCACCGGCGAGATCGTCATGCAGGACGTGTTCTGCCCCGACGAGAACGTGTTCCCCGAGGTCCGCGGCCTCAAAGGACCGTTCACGTGCCTCAACAGCGCGCGCTACGGTATCGCTTGGGGCGCGCTGGGCGCCGCCGAGGACTGCTGGCTGCGGGCGCGCGACTACGTGATGGAGCGGAAGCAGTTCGGCCGGCCGCTGGCCGCCAATCAGCTGATCCAGAAGAAGCTCGCCGACATGCAGACCGAGATCGCCCTGGGACTGCAGGGCTGCCTGCGGCTCGGCCGGATGAAGGAGGAGGGCACGGCGGCCGTCGAGCTCACGTCGCTGCTCAAGCGCAACTCGTGCGGCAAGGCGCTCGACATCGCGCGGCTGGCGCGCGACATGATGGGCGGCAACGGCATCGTCGACGAGTTCGGCGTGATCCGGCACCTGGTGAACCTCGAGGTGGTCAACACCTACGAGGGCACCCACGACATCCACGCCCTGATTCTCGGCCGCGCGCAGACCGGCATCGCGGCGTTCGCGAACTGAGGCGCCGGGCCGGCCAGACCGGCCCCCGGGCGCCACCGGGGCGCGTCAGTGGCCTTCGCCCAGGATCTCCGAGATCCGCGTCTCGAGCACGTCGTCGGCCGAGAAACCGAACACCTGGAGGTAGTGCTCGGCCGACTCGATCAGCGCGCGCTGCGGCACGAGGCCCACCATCTCGACACGGCTCACGCCGGCGCCGAAGCGGTGCAGTTCGGTCTTCATCGCCTCGAGGATGCGGTAGAGCGGCGTGGCGCGGTAGTTGCCCACCGTCACGTTCACCAGCGCCTCGTTGCGCGTGCGGTCCAGCGCCGGGTAGAAGTGCACGTCGGACAGGCCCGTCGCCGGGCCCGACAGGATGCGCGCCACCCACTCGGCCGCCTCCTCGCTGCCCGTCGTCAGGTACACCTTGAAGTTCACCAGCGGCAGCCGGGCGCCGATCACCGTCACGCCCTTGTCGGGCGGGAAGGTGTCGGGGCCGAAGTCGGGCTTCCACGCCGGGTCGGCCATCTTCGCGGCGAAGCCCTCGTACTCGCCCTCGCGGATGATCTCGATGTCACGGCGCAGCCGCGTGCGGGCCGACTCGGCGAACAGGTACACCGGCACCTCGAACCGTCGCGCCACCTCCTCGGCGAACTGGACCGACCAGTCGACCGCCGTGGCGATTGGCGCGTTGCGCAGCGCCACGAACGGGACGACGTCCACCGCACCGACGCGCGGGTACTCGCCCTGGTGCTGCCGCATGTCGATGTGGCCGAGCGCCATCTCGTAGAGCAGGTAGCCGCCGTCGAAGACGGCCTGCCTGCTCCCGGTGAAGGAGAAGATCGTCCGGTTGCGCACCTGGTCCATCGACACGTCGAGGACGATGAGCCCGGGGACGCGTTCGAGGCGTTCCTGCAGTGATTCGATGAACGCCTCGTCGCGACCCTCGGAGATGTTCGGGACGACGGAGATGATCTGCGACACGCGGTCCTCCGGGGCGGCCCTCAGAACAGGCCGAGAAAGATGCCGGCGGCAATGGCCGAGCCGATCACGCCGGCCACGTTCGGGCCCATGGCGTGCTGGAGCAGGTAGTTGTTGGGGTCTTCGGCCTGGCCCACCATGTGCGCCACGCGGGCCGAGTCGGGCACCGCCGACACGCCGGCCGCCCCGATGAGCGGGTTCACCTTCTCGCTGCTGAACAGGTTCATGATCTTGGCGAACAGGACGCCGCCGGCCGTGGCCGTGCCGAACGCCACGCAGCCCAGCGCGAAGATCAGCACCGACTGGCGCGTGAGGAAGACGCCGGCCGACGTGGAGGCGCCCACCGCGATCCCCAGCAGGATGGTGCAGATGTCGAGCATCGCGTTGGCGCCGGTCTTCGCCAGCCGGCCGGTCACGCCCGATTCCTTCAGCAGGTTGCCGAAGAAGAGCATCCCGAGCAGCGGCAGCCCGCCCGGCGCGAGCAGCGTGGTCACGAGCAGGCCCATGATCGGGAACGTGATCTTCTCGAAGCGCGACACCTTGCGCCCCGGCTTCATGCGGATCAGCCGCTCCTCGCGCGTGGTGAGCAGCTTCATCACCGGCGGCTGGATGATGGGCACCATCGCCATGTAGCTGTAGGCCGAGATGGCGATCGGGCCGATCAGGGAAGGCGCCAGCCGGCTGGCGGTGAAGATGGCGGTGGGGCCGTCGGCGCCGCCGATGATGCCGATCGACGCCGCGCTCTGCGGCGAGAACCCCAGCCACAGGGCGCCGATGAACGTGAGGAAGATCCCGACCTGCGCGGCCGCGCCGAGCAGCAGGCTCTTCGGGTTCGACAGCAGCGCCGAGAAGTCGGTCATCGCGCCGATGCCCAGGAAGATGAGCGGCGGGAAGACGCCCGCCCGCACGCCGTAGTAGATGATGCCCAGCACGCTGTTGCCGCCGGTGTTGAACACGTACTCGTGGCTCACCGGGTCGATCATGTACAGCGACACGCTGTTGAAGATCGAGAGCGGCAGCGGGATGTTGCCGACCAGGACGCCGAAGCCGATCGGGACCAGCAGCAACGGCTCGTAGTCCTTCGAGATCGCGAGGTAGAGGAAGAACAGCCCGACGAGCATCATCACGAGGTTGCCGAACGTCAGGTTGGCGATGCCGCTGCCCTGCACCACCTGGTCCAGATAGCCGGTGATGTCGCCGCCGCGGACGTCTTCGGCGAAGAAGCCCGCCTCGTACTGCGTGACGTAGCCGAGGCTCTCGCGGGCACTCGTCGTCACCACCGTGTAGATGCCGGCCAGGCGTCCCTTCGCGTCGTACAGGTTGCCCTTCGTGGCGCGCTTGAGCCGGCCGATTCCGGTGTCGTCGGTGCCCTTGTCGATGCGGAAGTACGTGTCGGCCGGCTCCACCTGATAGGGCAGGAACGTCAGGCCGATCGCCGGCACGGCGACGTGATCCACGTCGGCCAGCGACCGACCCGCGGCCAGGGCGGTCACGAGGACCACGGCCTCGAAGTCGTCGGCGTGCACGGTGACGAACGTGCCCAGCTCCCGGCCGAAGCTGTCGGCCAGGACGCCGGTCGTGGCCTCCGGCCCGAGGTAATCGTTGATCAGCCCATCCTGGGTACCCTTGTGGATGCGCAGGTAGACCGCGCCCGGTTCGAACCTCACCCCGAAGCTTGGCTGTCCGGCGCCGGACGCCGGTGCGCCCGCCGCGACGAGGACGGCGAGCGCGAGCAGCAGGATCCGCGTCACGTCGTCCTCCTAGACCGTGGTGAGCTTCGGGCGCGCCACGTCGACCAGCAGGTCGCCCTCGGCGATCGAATCGCCCTCGCGCACGTAAATCCTCGCGACGGTGCCGGCGTAGGGCGCGGTGACGGCGCTCTCCATCTTCATCGCCTCCATCACGAGCAGCGTCTGTCCCGGCGCGACCGCATCGCCTTCCCGGGCGCGAATCGAGAGCACCAGACCCGGCATCGGCGCCACGATGCCGCCCTCGCCGCGCGCCATCGCGGCCGGCTGGCGTGGCGCGGCCAGCGGCGGCGGCGCCGCCGGGAGGCCACCCGCCGGCGGGCGTGCCGGCTGGACGGCCAGCGGACGGCGGCCGAGCTGGACCAGTTCGACGGCGTAGGTGAGGCCGTCGACTTCCACCGTCGCGCGTTCAGGGGTGAGTTCCTTGATCTCGGCGCGGTACTCCCGGCCGCCGATCCGAAGCACGTGCTGGCTCATGATGGCCTTCTCTGGCGTTTCGTGAACCCGCTCACGGCACCGGCGCGTGACGACGGATGGTCACGCGCGTGCCGGGACGGTTCAGGTAGAGCTTGCGTTCGAGTTCGAGCACCGTCGCAATCGCCGCGAGCACGTCGGGCGGGAGCGGCGGGCCCGTCTCGGGCGCAACCGCGGTGGCCGCGGCCGCTGGCGCCTCGGCGGCGCCCGCGTGGCCGGGCCCTTCCTCGCCCCAGCTGATGCGGCGCGACAGTCGGCTGGACAGGTTGATGAAGACGATGCAGGCGACCAGGCCGATGAAGACCACGCCCATGCCGAGCACGGTGACGATCCAGGCTTCCCACTGCGACATCCTTCACCTCACAGGGGAATGTTGGAGTGGCGCCGGCCGGGGTTGCTGTCGCGCTTGTTGGCCAGCATCTCCAGCGCCCGGATGATGCGGAACCGCGTGTTCGCCGGCTTGATCACGTCGTCGATGAAGCCCCGGCGTGCCGCGACGTAGGGCGTGGCGAACAGGCTCGCGTAACGCTCCTTCAGTTCGGCCGCCTTGGCGGCGACGTCCTCGGCCGCGTCGAGCTCCTTCTTGTAGATGATCTCCACCGCGCCGTCGGGCCCCATCACGGCGATCTCGGCCGTCGGCCACGCGTAGTTCACGTCGCCGCGCAGGTGCTTGGAGCTCATCACGCAGTAGGCACCGCCGTAGGCCTTGCGGAGGATGACGGTCACCTTGGGGACCGTCGCCTCGGCGAAGGCGAACAGCAGCTTCGCGCCGTTGCGGATGATGCCGCCGTACTCCTGCGAGGTGCCGGGCATGAAACCGGGCACGTCCTCGAGCGTCACCAGCGGGATGTTGAACGCGTCGCAGAAGCGCACGAAGCGCGCGCCCTTGATCGAGGCGGCGTTGTCGAGCACGCCGGCCAGCACCTTCGGCTGGTTGGCGACCAGGCCCACGGCGCGGCCGTTGAAGCGCGCGAAGCCGACCACGAGGTTGGCCGCCCACGCCTCGTGCACCTCGAGGAACTCGCCGCCGTCGGCGATGGCGCGGATCACGTCCTTCACGTCGTAGGGCTGGCTCGCGTTGTCGGGCAGCACGGCGTTGAGCTCGGGCACGGGCCGGTCGACGGGGTCGCTGCAGGGCTCGAGCGGCGGCGATTCCTGGTAGTTCTGCGGGAAGTAGCCGATCAGGCGGCGCACCAGGGCGAGCGCCTCGTCCTCGTTCTCGCTCACGAAGTGCGCCACGCCGCTGCGGGTGGCGTGGACGTCGGCGCCGCCGAGCTGCTCGGTGGTGACCGTTTCCCGCGTCACCTGCTTCACCACCTTCGGCCCCGTCAGGAACATGTAGCTCGTGCCGCGTGTCATGCCCACGAAGTCGGTGATCGCCGGACTGTAGACCGCGCCGCCCGCGCACGGGCCGAGGATGAGGCTCACCTGCGGCACCACGCCGCTGGCCAGCACGTTCCGCAGGAAGATGTCGGAGTAGCCGGCCAGCGCGTCGACGCCCTCCTGGATGCGCGCCCCGCCCGAGTCGTTGAGCCCGACGATCGGCGCGCCCACCTTCACCGCCAGATCCATCACCTTGCAGATCTTCTCGGCGTAGGCCTTCGACAGGCTGCCGCCGAAGATGGTGAAGTCCTGGCTGAAGACGAACACGGGCCGGCCGTTGATGGTGCCGTGCCCGGTGATCACGCCGTCGGTGAGCGGCCGATCCTTTTCCATCCCGAAGTCGGTGCAGCGGTGCGTGACGAAGGTGTCGAACTCCTCGAAGCTGCCCTCGTCGAGCAGCTTCTCGATGCGTTCGCGCGCCGTGTACTTGCCCTGGTCGTGCTGTTTCTGGATGCGCTTCTCGCCGCCCGCGCGGTGCGCCGTCTCGCGCAGGTGGGCGAGTTCGAGGATTTTCCGTTCGATGCTCATGGGAAGCCTGGCTCCGAGGTCGCGCCGGAGGGGGCCGGTCCGGGAGGCCGATGGCGCGACCGCCGAGGTGGCATCGTAGCACTGTCACGAGCGACTTGCTCGAACCGGCTGTCCACCAACGGAATCGGCGACCAGCCGACATCCCGCGCGCATCGGCGGTATCCTCGTCGCCAGCCTCGAACCGGAGCCGGAGCACCATGCGCATCACAGCCGTCGTCTTCGCCAGCCTGCTTGCCGCCCCGGCGGTGTCCGCCCAGCCCGCCGCGCTCCCGCCAGGTCCGGAGGGCCACGGCGACCCGCTCAGACCGGCACTGGTCCAGCGTTTCGAGACGCTGGCCGGCGCGCTCGACGGCGCCATGTCCTACTGCGTGATCGACCTGACGAGCGGCGAGCGGATCGAGCGGCGGGGCGACGCCGCGTTCCCGACCGCGTCCACCATCAAGATCGCCATCCTCTACGAGCTGTTCGTCCAGGCGCAGGAGGGCCGGATCCGCCTTGACGAGGTGCGGCCGATCGACGCCGCGACGCGCGTGGCGGGCAGCGGCATCCTGCAGTACCTCGACGCGCCAGCGCTGACGCTCGCCGACTACGCGACGCTGATGATCATGCTCAGCGACAACAGCGCGACCAACGTGCTGATTGACGCCGTCGGGATGGACGCGGTCAACCGGCGGATGCGCGGGCTCGGACTGGAGCGCATCTGGCTCCAGCGCCGCATGATCGACCTCGATGCCGCGCGGCAGGGCCGCGAGAACCTGGCCTCGGCCTGCGACCTCGCGCGCCTGCTCCAGGCGATCCAGGCAGGGACGGGGCTCACGCCGCAGGCACGTGACGCGATGCTGGCGATCCTGCGCAAGCCCAAGGACACCGCGTTCACGCGCGCCGTACCGGAGGGCGTCCCGATCGCCAGCAAGCCTGGCGGCCTCGAAGGCGTGGCCGTCGACGCCGCCTACGTCGCCCTTCCGGGCCGGCCCTACGTGATGGTCGGCATGACCAGCTGGCTGGCCCGGGCCGCCGATGGTGAGGCCGCACTGGAGGCGTTCGCCAGGGCCGCGCACGGCTATTTCCTCCGCGTGGCGCGCGGGGGACGCTACGGCCGGCTGATCGAATGACGAGGTGCGATGCGCGGCGACAGGCGTCACCTCGAGTGGACGCTCACCGGGACGTCGCGTGGGAGCGAGTGTCGGAAACCGCCCCGAAACCCCGATTCGGGCCTGGCGTCCCGTTTGCACACATACGGGGCATTCACGGATCGTTCGGGTTCCTGGAACGATGCGGTCACTCGCCGATGGAAACGGAGTTGCGCCATGTCCGCCAGACACGTCCTCACCCCGCTCGCGCTGATCGCCATGGTTGGCCTCGTGGTTCCGCCGGCACTGGCCGACGACCAGCGCCCCGGTAGCGGCGAGCGCCGTGGTGGCGCCGCCGTCCAGCGGTCCGCGCCGCGCGACAGCGGCCGGAACGCTCCGCAGGCGCGTGGGTCCGGGCGCGACAACGGCCCGCGCGGCGGATCGGCCTACGCCGCACCGCGTGAGCGCTCAGGCGGCGCCTGGGGCGGCAACGCCTCGCGCGGCGGTTCGGGCTACGTGGCGCCGCGCGATCGCTCGAGCGGTGCCTGGGGCGGCAACGCCCCGCGCGACAACGGCCCGCGCGGTGGTTCGGGCTACGTGGCGCCGCGCGATCGCTCGGGCGGCGCCTGGGGCGGCTACGCCCCGCGCGGCGGTTCCGGCTACGTGGCGCCGCGCAACCGTCCCGGGAGCAGCGCGTGGGGCGGTGGTTACAACTACGATTACAACTACCGCCGCAACGACCGCCGCACGGTCGTGGTGGTCCCCCGGTCCTACGGCCGCGGCTATGCCGTGCCCCGCGGCTACGGCTATTATCCGCCGACGTTCCGGTCGTGGATCCGCTCCGACTACTACTACAGCCGGCCCTACTACGCGTTCAGGCCGCGCGCGAGCATCGGCTTCGGCGTGTGGCTGGGTTATCCCGTCACGCTGCCGTCGTGGGGCTACGCGCCGTTCCCCCTCTACGGGTATCCGTCGGGCGGCTACGTGAACGTGATGCCATCGACGGCGTCGTACGGCGGTGTGAGCTTCGAGATCACGCCCTACCAGGCCGACCTCTACGTCGACGGCCAGCTGATCGGGCAGGTGGGCGACTTCACGCCGAACCATCCGCCGCTCACGCTCGCCCCTGGCGTGCACCAGGTGGAAGTGGTGGCTGAAGGCTACGTGCCGCTCGTGTTCGACGTGACGGTCGTGCCGGGGCAGGTGCTGCCCTACCGCGGCGACCTGCAGCCTTACTGAGCGCCGTCGCGGCCGGCGACCTCCAGGGGCGGGCTTCGGCCCGCCCCTCGCCGCGCCCGGGCGCGCCAGGTGTTCCGATCTTCAGGCGCGCTCCCGGTCCCGAACCTCGTCCTACCGGGGCCATCCCTCCTGCGGCAGACCCGGCGTCACGCGCAGCGCGTTCCTGAAGTACACCTTCTGGAGCACCTCGTCGGGCAGGTCCATGCCGTACAGCTTCCAGAAGGCGTGGTAGTCGCGGTAGTAATCGAAGTACTCGTCGGCGGTCTCGAACACGCGCCAGTAGTAGGGGTATTCGCGGGGCTCGTAGGCGTCCTTGCCGAACAGCACGCGGTCCTGGTACCTGATGAAGAACTCGCGCGCGGCGCGCGGCGCGCGCCCGAACTCGTAGAGCACCGCCGAAACCTCCAGCACCACGTTCGGCAGCCGGTCGAGCAGCGCGCCGGCAGCCTTCAGATCGTGTCCGTAGTAGGCGAAGTGCGCGCCGATGTAGCGCGTCTTCGGGTTGGCGGCGAACATCCGGTCGCGCTCGCCCTGGAGTTCGGCGAAGGTGGGCTTGCCGGGCATGTAGTTGCGGCGATCGGGAAAGAGCGCCAGTTCCAGCCAGCGCTCGTTGTGGTAGTCGAGCGGCGAGAAGAACTCCATCGGCTCCGCGGTGTGGATGATCACCGGGATGTTGAGCCGCGCGCAGGCCTCCCACACTGGCTGCAGGACGGGATCGTCCACGTGCAGCCGCGTGCCGTCGGCCTTTCTCGTCGTCAGGCCCAGGCTCTTGAAGATCTTCAGGCCGATGGCGCCGTTGCTTACGGCCTGCTCCAGGCCGGCCACGGCCTTCCCGGCCCAGCCCGGGCCGCCCGCGCCGTCGAAGTCCACGTTGGCGAACACGCGGAAGCGATCCGGGTACTGGCTCGCCCGGATGAACTCGACCTTCTGCCTGATGGCCTCGGGATCGCTGCCGCCGCTCAGGTTGGTGAGCACCCGCACGCCCATCGCGTCCATCTCCTGGATGAGCCGCTCGATGGTGTCCGGCGTGGGGCCGGTGTGGCTGTGGATGTCGACCACCGGGTACTTCGCCTTCGGCACCAGGTGCGTCTCGGTGACCAGCGTCGACCGTGGCTTGTAGTCGAGGATGCTGGGCGGGGGGAACTCGGGCGCGCGGCAGCGGCCGGGCCGCACCTCGGTGGTGCCGGCCGGACACTCGCCACCCACCATGGGGACCATCGGCGTGACGGCCGGGCGCGGCTGTGCCAGCAGGGCCGTGCCGGCGAGCGCGGCGGCCAGGGTGGCGGCCGGCCACAGGAAGGACGAACTCCGGACGATGCGCATCGAAACCACCTCGGAAAGATGGAGGAATGCCTGCTGCGGCAGGGGGATTGGCCGGTGCGCGTGCCGGCGACCTACCGCGCCGTCGCGAAGAACTCGCGTGTGAGGCGCAGCAGCAGCGGCAGCGATCCCAGCACCGCGATCAGGTTGGGCACGGCCATCAGGCCGTTGAGCGTGTCGGCCACGTCCCACACGAGGTGCAGCGAGCCGACGGCGCCGAGGTAGACGAACACCAGCCACAGGAACCGGTAGGGCACCGCGGCGCGCGATCCGAAGAGGTACACCGCGCCGGTCTCGCCGTAGTAGCTCCAGCCGATCAGCGTCGAGTAGGAGAACAGCAGGATGCCGCCGGTGACGACGATGTCGCCCCAGGTGCCTGGCAGGCCCACCTCGAACGCCTTCGCCGAGAGGGCGGCGCCCGTCGCGCCGCTGTCCCACGTGCCGGTCACCAGGATCACCAGGCCGGTGGTCGTGCAGATGAGGATGGTGTCGACGAACACCTCGAAGATCCCGTAGAGGCCCTGACGTACCGGGTGATCCGTATCGGCCGCCGCGTGCACCATCGGCGCGCTGCCGAGGCCGGCCTCGTTCGAGAAGAGGCCGCGCGCCACGCCGTAGCGCATCGCCAGCCCGATGGTGGCGCCGGCGAAGCCCCCGGTGGCGGCGGTGCCGCTGAAGGCGCCGGCGAACACGAGATCGAACGCGTGCGGGAGCGCCGCCGCGTGCGTCACCAGCACCACCAGCCCGCCGCCCAGGTAGAGCAGCGCCATGAACGGCACGAGGTACTGCGTGACCTCGCCGATGCGCGTGATGCCGCCGAGGATCACGGCGGCCGTCACCACCACGAGGACGATTCCCGTGAGGTGCGGATCGACGCCGAAGGTGGCGCGCAGGCTGTCGGCTACCGAGTTGGCCTGCACCATGTTGCCGATGCCGAAGGCGGCCAGCGCCGTCAGCAGCGCGAACAGGGTGCCGAGCCATGGCAGGCCGAGGCCCTTCCGGAGGATGTACATCGCGCCGCCGCGCATGATGCCCGCCGCGTCTGGCTCGCGGTAGTACAGCGCGACGACGATCTCGGCGAACTTCGTGCACATGCCGAGCAGGCCCGAGATCCAGAGCCAGAACAGCGCGCCCGGGCCGCCCAGCACGATCGCGGTCGCGACGCCCGCGATGTTGCCGACGCCCACCGTGGAGGCCAGCGCCGTCGCCACGGCCTGGAACGGCCGGACGTTGCCCTGGCCGCCGCCGCGCTGCGTGATCTTGCCGAGCACCTCACGCAGGGCGAAGCCAAGGTAGCGGAACTGCACGGCCCGGGTGGCCACCGTGAGCAGCAGGCCGGTGCCCATGAGCAGCACGATGGTGGGCAACCCCCAGACGTAGCCGTTGAGCCACGCATTCGCCCTGGCAATCGCGTCCAGCATGATCTCGTCCGTTCTCCCCGTGACAGCCGCCGGGGAGCCCGATGATAGCAACACAGACCGGTTGTTCCGAATCGTGCCATCCGCCGTCGTGACACCCGCGATACCATGGAGCGGTGACTGACACGCCCGCACCCCGGACCTGCCTCGCCTGTGGAACCGACGACCAGCAGTCGCCGCTCATCCGCCTCGACTACCTCGGCCGCGCGTTCTGGATCTGCCCGCAGCACCTGCCCGTGCTGATCCACGATCCCGCGCGGCTCGTCGGCACGCTGCCCGGCGCCGAGCGGCTCAGGCCCGCCGACCACCACGACTGATCGGCGGTGCCGGCCGGGTCTGCTAGCATCCCCGGCCATGCCGCCACGACGCTCGCCTCGCCGTATCGCCGCCACGGTGGCCCTGCTGGCCGCGACCGCGGGCAGCCTCGCGCTGCTCGCCGCCCAGGCCCCGCCCCCGGCCTTCGACATCGTCATCGCCGGCGGCCGCATCGTCGACGGGAGCGGCGCGCCCTGGTTCCGCGCCGATCTCGCCATCACGGGTGACCGCATCGCGGCCATCGGCGATCTCGCCGCTGCACGTGCGGTGACCCGCATCGACGCCACCGGCCTCGTCGTCGCGCCCGGCTTCATCGACATGCTCGGACAGTCCGAGTTCAACGTGCTCGTCGACGGCCGCGCGGCTTCCAAGATCACGATGGGCGTCACCACGGAGATCACCGGTGAGGGCACCTCGATCGCGCCGGTCGACGATCGGATGATCCAGGCCGCGCGGCCCGCGTGGGATCACTACGGGCTCGTGCTCGACTTCCGGACGCTGGCCGGCTATTTCGAGCGGCTGGAGACGCGGTCGCGGCCGGCGATCAACCTCGCGACCTTCGTCGGCGCCGGCGGCGTGCGCGACTACGTGATCGGCCGCGACGACCGCGCCGCGACGCCCGACGAGCTCGAGCGGATGAAGGCGCTGGTGGCCACCGCCATGGAGCAGGGCGCGCTCGGCCTGAGCACCTCGCTGCAGTACGTCCCGGATCGCTTCGCGAGCACGGCGGAGATCGTCGAGCTGGCGAAGGTGGCGCGTGCCCACGGCGGCATCTACCTCACGCACCAGCGCTCGGAGAGCGGGCGCATCCTCGAGTCGCTCGACGAGGTGCTCCAGGTGGCCGAGCAGGCCCGGATCCCGGCCGAAATCTGGCACCTGAAGACCGCCTACCGGGCGAACTGGGGGCGGATGCCGGAGGTCCTGCGCCGGATCGAGGCCGCCCGTGCGCGCGGCCTCGACGTGACGGCCAATGCGTATCCCTACACGCGCGCGTCGAACGATCTCGACGCCTGCCTGCCGCTGTGGGTGCGCGAGGGCGGCGACGCGAAGATGATCGAGCGGCTCGAGGATCCGGCGCTGCGCGAGCGCATCAGGCGCGAGATGGACGACCCTGCGGCCACCGGCTGGGAGAACCAGTGGTACGGCTCGGGCGGCGGCGACGGGGTCATGGTGTCCGCCGTGCTGAACCCCGACCTGCGCCGCTACGAGGGCATGACGCTGACCGAGATCGGGGCGGCCATGGGCAAGGACCCGCGCGATGCGCTGATGGATCTCGTGATCGCCGACCGCGGCGAGACCGCCTGCATCATCGCGATCATGCGCGAGGACGACGTGCGGGCGGCGCTGGCGCACCCGCTGGTGTCATTCGACACCGACTCGGGTGCCCGCGCCGAGGACGGCCCGCTGTCGGCATCGCGGTCGCACCCGAGGGCATGGGGGACGTTTGCCCGGATCCTGGGCCATTACGTGCGCGAGGAGGGGTTGCTCACGCTCGAGGAGGCCGTTCGCAAGATGACCTCCCGCCCCGCCGCGCGCGTCGGCCTGCTGGATCGCGGCCTGTTGCGTCCCGGGATGGCCGCCGACGTCACGGTGTTCGACGCGGCCACCATCCGCGACGTGGCCACCTTCGAGGATCCCAACCACTACTCGGTCGGGGTGCAGTACGTGCTGGTCAATGGCCGCACGGTGGTCGCCGGCGGCCGGATCACGGCCGAGCGTCCCGGCCGTCCGCTGCGCGGTCCGGGCGCCAGGACGACCCGATAGGCGCCGGTCCCCCCGGCGTCGGCCGCGCCGGGAGCCGGGTGGCCGGCTGGTTTGACAGCGGGCGGGGTCGCGGCCGAACATCTCCATCGCGTGCGCCGGTGCGGTAACGCCCGTTCCGGCCGGCTCCGGCCAGCCCTCTCGTCATGCCCGTCCCCGGTTTCCGCGGTCCGCGACCGCGCGGACTCCGCCTCTCCCGATCAGGCAGGCCGTCGATTGCCGAGGAGGTCACCACGTGATCATCGGAATTCCCCGTGAGACACAGCGCCTCGAATACCGTGTCGGGCTCACGCCGTTCGGCGTGGCCGGGCTGGCGAGGCACGGACACCACGTGGTCGTGCAGGCGGGCGCCGGCGCGGCCGCGCACTTCACCGACCACGATTACGCCGCGGCGGGCGCCGACGTGGTCTACGACGCCGAGGAGGTCTTCAAGCGCGCCGACCTGGTGTGCCAGGTGAACATGCTGGGCCTCGACGAACTCGACCTGGTGAAGCCCGGCCTCGTCATCTGCGGCTTCCACCACCTGGCCATCGCGCCGCGCGGCGTGTTCGAGAAGCTGAAGAAGACCCGCGCCACGCTGATCGGCTACGAGATCATCGAGGACGAGGCGGGCAACCGTCCGATTCTCGTGCCGATGAGCGATCTGGCCGGGCAGATGGCCATCCACGAGGCCGCGCACCTGCTGCAGATCTCGTCGGGCGGCCGCGGCGTGCTGCTCGGCAACATGCCCGGCGTGCCGGCCCCGACGGTCGTGATTCTCGGGGCGGGGACCGTGGGAGCGGCCGCCGCCCGCCAGGCCGTCAGCAGCGGCGCCAACGTGATCGTGATGGACGTCGACCTGCGCAAGCTCCAGCGCCTGCACCGCCGGGTGATGGGGTTGATCGACACGGCGCTGATCGACCAGGCCCAGCTCGCGCGCTTCCTGAAGATCGCCGACGTGGTGATTGGCGCCGTGCTCATCCCGGGCGGGCGCGCGCCGTTCCTCGTCACCGAGGATCTGGTCAGGACGATGCGCCCGGGCAGCGTGATCGTCGACGTCTCGATCGACCAGGGCGGCTGCGTGGAGACGAGCCGGCCCACCACCCTCGACGACCCCACCTTCACGGTGCACCGCGTGGTGCACTACTGCGTGCCGAACATGAGCTCGAACATCTCGCGCACCGCCTCGCGCGTGCTCTCGGATGCGGCGTTGCCGTACATCCTCCAGATTGCCGGTGGGGGCCTCGAGGCGGCGCTCGCCGCCGACCGCGGGCTCACGGCTGGTGTCTACGCCTACAAGGGCGCGCTGGTGCACCAGGCGGTGGCCAGTCACCTCGGCTCGCCCTGCGAATCGCTGGCCGCGCTCCTCGGAGGGAGGGCCGACCGATGACGTGGCTCGACGCCTACAAGTCGAAGCTCTGCACCGCCGACGAGGCGGTCAAGGCCGTCAGCAGCGGCGATCGCGTCTACTACGGCGGCAACGCCGCCATCCCGCGCGCGCTGGTGAACGCGCTCGCGCGCCGCGCGCCCGAACTCACCGACGTCCGCCTCGGGCACGTGCTGCTCATCGGCGACGACCCGCTGTCGGCGCCGGGCATGGAGAGGAGCTTCCGCCATCATTCGATGTTCGTCGGGCCGGCCGATCGCGCCGCCGTCAACGAGGGACGCGCCGACTACGTGCCGGTGTTCCTGCACCAGATCCCCAGGCTGTTCGAGGACCGCATCTTCCCGATCGACGTGGCGATGATCATGGTGTCGCCGCCCGACTCGCACGGCTTCATGAGCCTGGGCGTCGAGGTGCTCGCCTCCAAGAGCGCGACGCGGCTGGCGAAGAAGGTCGTCGCGCAGGTCAACGAGCGCATGCCGCGCATCCTCGGCGACAGCTTCGTCCACGTCAGCCGCGTCTCGGCCATCGTCGAGCACACCGAGGATCTGCCGACGCTCGGGGCCAGGACCATTTCCGACGTCGAGCGGGCGATCGGCAGGCACATCCTCGAGCTGATCGAGGACGGCGCGACGATGCAGATGGGCATCGGCGGCATCCCCGATGCCGTCTACGAGATGCTCGATGGCCGCAGCGACATCGGCATCCACACCGAGATGATCTCCGATGGCGCGATGCGGGCGATCGAGCGGGGCATCATCACCGGCAACGCCAAGTCCATCCATCCCGGCAAGGCCATCGTCACCTTCGCGCTCGGCAGCGCCGAGCTGTACCGGTTCCTCGACAACAACCCGATGATCGAGGCGCACCCGGTCGAGTACGTCAACGACCCGCGCATCGCGTGCCGCAACGACCGGCTCGTCGCCATCAACTCGGCCATCGAGGTCGACCTCACCGGACAGGTGTGCTCCGACTCGATCGGCACCTACATCTACTCCGGCTTCGGCGGGCAGGTGGACTTCATCCGCGCCGCCGCGCACTCGAAGGGCGGCAAGCCGGTGATTGCCGTGCAGGCGACGGCCAGGAAGGGCACGCAGTCGCGGATCGTGTCGACGCTGAAGCCGGGCGCGGGCGTGGTGACCAGCCGCGCCGACGTCCACTACGTCGTGACCGAGCACGGGGTCGCGCACCTCTTCGGCAAGAACCTGCGCGAGCGGGCCGAGGCGCTGATCGCGATCGCGGCGCCGCAGTTCCGCGACGAACTCGAGGCGCAGGCGAAGGCGCGCAAGCTGCTGTCGTAATCGCACGGCGGAACCTGTCGGCGGCGGGCGCGCGGGGCCCGGCGCTATACTCGCCGGCGTTCCAGGCTGGGAGGTGCGATGTCCCGTCGGGTGTTCGTCGTCGGTCCCCTCGTGTGCCTTGCGCTGGCGGTTGCCCACCAGCGCGCCGTGGCGCAATCCGATCCCGGTCCCAGGCCGCGGGCGCGCGAGCTGGGCCTCAGCCGCCACATCGGCGGCACCCCCGGGCCGATCGACGCCATCACAGACGTCGCCGGCGTCGAGGTGGGGCACGCCACGATCGTGGAGGGCGAAGGCGCGCTGGTGGTGGGCCAGGGGCCGGTGAGGACGGGCGTCACCGTCGTGCACCCCCGTGGCCGCGCGGGCACGGATCCCGTCTTCGGCGCCTGGTTCACGCTCAACGGCAACGGCGAGATGACCGGCACCACGTGGCTCGAGGAAGGCGGCCTGCTCGAGGGGCCGGTGGCCATCACGAACACGCACAGCGTGGGCGTGGTGCGCGACGCGATCCTCCAGTGGCAGGTCACCAGGCCGGGTCTGCAGCCGTGGGGCCTGCCCGTCGTGGCCGAGACCTACGACGGCGGGCTGAACGACATCAACGGGTTCCACGTGAAGCCCGGACACGTGCTGCGGGCGCTCGAGAGCGCCACCGGCGGGCCCGTCGCCGAGGGCAACGTCGGCGGGGGCACGGGCATGGTCTGCCACCAGTTCAAGGGCGGCATCGGCACCGCCTCGCGCGTGCTGGCCGCCGAGGCGGGCGGCTACACGGTGGGCGTGCTGGTGCAGTGCAACTACGGCGCCCGCGCCGACTTCCGGGTGGCCGGCGTCCCCGTCGGGCTCGAGATCACGGACCTGCTGCCGTGCCGGGAGGCGGCCGTGGCCGATGGCTGGCAGGGCCGGCGCTGCGATCAGCCGTCGCCGCCCGCGCGCGAGGAGGCCGCCGGCGACGGCTCCATCATCGTCATCGTCGCGACCGACGCGCCGCTGCTCCCGCACCAGTTGAAGCGGATCGCCACGCGCGTGTCGCTGGGGATCGGCCGGACCGGCGGCTTCGGCGGCAACGGGTCGGGCGACATCTTCCTCGCGTTCTCGACCGCCAACCCGCAGGCGGCGGCCGGCCAGGGCGTCGTGCGGATCGAGATGCTGCCCAACGCCCGCATCAGCGCGCTCTTCCAGGCCACCGTGCAGGCGACGGAGGAGGCCATCCTCAACGCGCTGCTCGCCGCCGACACCATGGTCGGCGCCAACACGCTGCGCGTCAGCGCGCTGCCGCGCGACCGGCTGATGGAGGCGATGAGGAAATACGGCCGCGGGCAATAGCCGGCGCGCGGCCGCCGGCCGCCTTCGCGTGCCGCGCCCTGGGCGCGATCGGAGCCGCGCGCCGCGAGACCCGGGCTCAGACGCCGCGGCGGATGCGCGAGCCCTCGAAGCGGATCTCGAAGCGGTAGCGCGGCTTCCTGACGGTCTTCACCTCGCCGGTCGACAGATCCACGTGGGTCGGCACGTCGCGCTGTTCGACGATGGCGCAGGTCCGGTAGCCCCGTTCGTTGAGCACGTCGACGAGCATCGCCAGCGCCTGCGGGTCGTCGAACACCTCGTTGTCGGTGGCGAGCTTCGTGAGGCCCGTCATCGCGTGCAGCACGAGCGCAGGCACGAACTCCGTCTTGATGACGGTGACCACGCGCTGGAAGAGATCGGTGGAGTCGCGCTGGTAGCTCTCGAGCCGCTCGACCAGCCGCTGGCGCGCCGCGACCACGATCTCGCTGACGAGCGGGATCCTGCGGATCGTGTCGAAGGTCTCCTCGTCGAGTTCGAGCGAACTCTGGTACCGGAACTCGCGCATGATGGCGCGCTCGACCGACGCGACGTCGCCCTGCGCGTTGATGATGTGGAAGTGGAAGACTTCCTTGAAGCTCTGGAGCACGTGGTAGGTCTGCTCCATGAACACGCGGTAGCGCTTCCGGCACGACTCCTCGTTGAGGTCGGTGGCGCGTTCCTCGAGCAGCGTCCCGACGCCGGTCTCGCGCACGCGCTCGTTGTGCGCGATGATCTCGCGGCCGCGCTTGAGCTGGCGTTCGATCGACTGCTTCTCTTCCACGTAGAGCACGACGATCTGGAACATCGGCTTCGGGAAGAAGGGCGCGAGCGGCGTGTCGCGGTTCGCCGCGCGCAGGTCGAGCATCTTCCGGTAGAGCAGCTTCACGCACTCCACCTGGATGCGCGTGCGCGGGAAGCCGTCGACGACCACACCCGTGGTGTTGATCGGATCGACGAGCCGCTCGAACAGCAGTCGCACGACGTCGGCGTCGCCCACCAGGTTGCCGGTTGCCTTGATGCGCTGCATCTCGGGCGCGTTCAGCAGGTCGCTGGTGACGATCGGCGGCGCGACGATGCCGCGCTCGCGCAGGATGAACGGCGTGTTCGTGCCCTTGCCGGCGCCGGGCGCGCCGCCCAGCCAGATGATCTCGCGCGGCAGGCGCGCCGTGCCCGATTCCACGTCCGCCCGGATCTGCTTCCAGGCTGTCTTGAAGACCGTGTTCGCCTGTTCGAGTACCGTGTTCGCCACGGGAGCTTCAGGGGTGGTCGCCCTCGGCCTGGTGGTGTCCATGAGTGCCCTCTCGGGAAAGCGGTCGCCTTGCGCCACGGCACGCTGGAGCATGTGCCCGCCCTCGTGGGGGTCTCGCCGGGGGTGAGGGTACGACGAGCGGCGGGGCCGCGTCCACTCCGCCCGGCGCGGCTCCGCGTCAGGGCGTCCGACGCGGGGGGGCCGGGCGGCGATCGAGGTGCTGGTCCTCGAACGACAGCGGGTCGTGCAGCGGTTCCAGGTGGGTGAACACCGTGGCCGCGGGCAGCACGGCGCGAATGGCGGCCTCGATGCGCTCGAGCAGGTCGTGTCCCTTCTGCACCGTCCAGTCGCCCGGCACCAGCACGTGCACCGACACGAACTGGCGCGCGCCCGACTGCCGGGTGCGCAGCGCGTGGTAGTGGATGCCGTCGCGGGCGAGCCGGTCGAGGATGTCCTGGACGCGCTGGCGGTCGGCAGGCGGCAGCGACGAGTCCATCAGCCCGCGCACCGAGTCGCCGGCGATGCGGGCGCCGGCCACCCCGATATGGGCGGCCACCGCCAGGCCGACAAGGGGATCCAGACGCTCCCAGCCGGTCGCATACACGGCGGCCAGCGCGAGCAGGACGCCGCCCGAGGTCCAGACGTCGGCCAGCAGGTGTTCGGCGTTGGCGCGCAGCGTGATGGAATGATGACGCCGCCCGGCGGCGCGGATGACGAACGCCGCCGCCAGGTTCAGCACCGACGCGCCGAGCGACACCGCCAGGCCGGTGCCGAGTTCCTCGACCGGCCGGGGCGCCAGCAGGCGCCGGACCGCAACGCTCGCGATCCCGATCGCCGCGACGATGATCAGGGTGCCCTCCACGCCGCTGGAGAAATACTCGGCCTTGCCGTGGCCGTAGGCGTGATCCTCGTCGGCGGCGCGCGCCGCGATGGTCAGCATCCACAGCGCCATGACCGCACCGACGAGGTTGACGATGGACTCGAAGGCGTCCGAGAGCAGGCCGACCGAGTTCGTCAGCAGGTACGCCACCGTCTTCAGGGCCATGGTGCTCAGCGCGGCCCCGATCGACAGCCAGGCGTACCGGCGGAGGAACCCGCGGTCGGCTGGATCGGTCACGGGCGCATTGTAGTGCGCGGCGGGCGGCGTGCGGGGCCTCGGCCGATGCGGGATCGCCCCGGCGGGACGTATGCTAGGAAGCGCCGTGCCCGCGTGATCCGCAGGCGCATGTCCCCAGGAGCAGGCAGGTCGTCATGATGATGAGCATCGAGCGCATCCTGTGTCCGGTCGACTTCTCGGAGTTCTCCCAGAGGGCCCTCGATCACGCCGGGACCATCGCCCGATGGTACGGCGCGAAGGTGCTCGCCCTGCACGTGTTCGCGGTGCCGCCCGGTCTGGAGAAGATCTTCCCGCACGCCCGCGGCGGGATCCTCGACGGCGACGGCCGCGGCGAGCTCCTGAACGATCTGCAGGCCCTGGCGGCGCCGCTGCGCGAGCGCGACGTGCCCGTCGACCTCGTGCTGCGCGAGGGCGACGTGGCCTCCAGGATCCGCGAGCTGGCTGAGGCCGCGGCCGCGGATCTGATCGTCGTCGGCACCCACGGCAGGCGCGGGTACGAGCGATGGCTGCTCGGCTCGGTGACCGAGCGGATCCTGCGCGTGGCCGCCTGCCCAGTGCTGACGGTCCCGCGCGCCGCCACGTCGCCGGCCGCCTCGCCCGCCGACTGGACGACCATCCTGTGCCCGGTCGATTTCTCGCCGGCGTCGCTGGCCGCCGTCGACTACGCGCTGTCGTTCGCCCAGCAGGTGAACGCGCGCCTCGTCCTGCTCCACGTCGTGGAGTGGTTCCTCGATCAGGCGGCGCTGGCGGGCGCGAGCCCGGAGCTGGCCCGCTACCATCGGGTGCTGCACGACGAGGCCCTCGAGCGCCTGGAGGCGCTGATCCCCGCCGCGGCCCGCGACTGGTGCCGCGCGGAGGCGCTGGTCGCGCACGGCCGGCCCTACGAGCGCGTGCTCGAGGCCGCGAGCGACCAGGCGGCCAGCCTCATCGTCATGGGCGCCCAGGGGCGCGCCGGCGTCCGACTCGCGTTCTTCGGCTCGACGACGCAGCACGTGATTCGCGGGGCCGTGTGCCCGGTCCTCAGCGTCCGCGGGCCCCGTGCCGCCAGCCGCTCGGCCGCCGCGTGATGAGCGGCGGCGCCCGCGCCGCGATCCATCGGCCGCGGGCCAGGCAGGACGCGGGAATCGTGTGTCCGGACGGCGTCACGCGCCGGCCGTGCGGATCCGGCCTTGCCCTGAGGGTGGCATCGCGACCGGCTGGATCCGGCCCGAAGGCTGATTCTCTCGGTTGACGTCGCCATGGCGTGCCTCCTGCGCCCGGGTACGATAGGCTCCGATCCTTCACGAGGAGCGCCGGCCGGCAGCGCGTGCGTGCCGGGCACCGATGAGGTTGGTGCGACCCGGCCGCACCCATCCGCGGGCACCGTCGCGCCCGCCGTAACCCCGGGAGTGGAATGCAGCGTCTGGCCTTCATCGTCGCGGCGGTGTTCATCACCGGCCTCGCGGTCACGCCGGCCACGGCCCAGCAGGGCCAGTCGGTCCAGAACCCGCTCGACTCGGGCCGCCGCATCATCCGGGCCGAACGCCTGCGCCCCGACGAGCGCATCGTGCTCGATGGCATCCTCGACGAGCCCGTGTGGCGGCGCGCGCAGCACGGCGGCGAGTTCGTCCAGCAGGATCCGGTGCTCGGCGCCGAGCCGACCGAGCGGACCGAGGTCCGCTTCGCCTTCGACCGCGAGCACCTCTACATGGCCGTCATCTGCTTCGACTCGGAGCCCGACAAGCTGGCCGGCAGCACCAGCAAGCGCGACGAGTTCCTGAGCGCCGACGACCGGTTCATGTGGACGATGGACACGTTCCTGAACCAGCAGACCGGCTATTTCTTCGAGATGAACCCCGCGGGCCTGATGGCCGACGCGCTGATGGGGCCGGGCGGTTCCACCAACCGCGAGTGGGACGGGATCTGGAACGCCCGCGTGCGGCGCAGCGAGATCGGCTGGGTGATCGAGGTCGACATCCCCTTCCGCACGCTCGCCTTCGACCCGAAGGCGCCGGCCTGGGGCGTCAACTTCCAGCGGACCGTGCGGCGCAAGCAGGAAGAGCTGCTCTGGTCGGGCCATCAGCGCAATCAGGGGCTGCGGCGCATGGCCAACGCCGGGCTGCTGGTCGGGATCGAGGACGTGAGCCCCGGCAACGGGCTCGAGGTGAAGCCCTACCTCGCCGGCTACCTCGACACGCCAGGCGGCGCGGCGACGACGGGCGAAGGCGACGCGGGGCTCGACCTCGCCTACAACATCACGCCCAGCCTGCGCGCGGTCGGCACGCTCAACACCGACTTCGCCGAGACCGAGGTGGATCAGCGGCGCGTGAACCTCACGCGCTTCCCGCTGTTCTTCCCCGAGCGGCGCACCTTCTTCCTCGACGGGGCGACGTTCTTCGACTTCCCGATCCAGGCGTTCTTCTCGCGCCGCATCGGCCTGGTGGCTGGCGTGCCGCAACGCATCGTCGCCGGGGGAAAACTGACCGGGCAGGCCGGCGCCAACGACGTGGGCGCCCTCTACGTGCGCACCGGGGAAGACCAGGCCGCGCCGGGCGAGGACTTCCTCGTGGGGCGCTGGCGCCGGCGTATCCTGCGGCAGTCCTACCTCGGGGCCATCTACACCGCGCGGGCGGCGCACGAGGACGCCGGGCTCGACGCGCCCGCGCAGCAGACCTTCGGGGCAGACCTGCGGCTGGCGACGGCGGGCTTCCTGGGCGACCGCAACCTGGAGTTCACCGGCTACTGGGTTGCCAACACCACGCTGAACGACGCCGGCGACGGCGCGGCCTGGGGCGTGCGGCTCAACTACCCGAACGATGTGTGGGAGATGAGCGCGAACGTCGAGGCGGTGCAGAGGAACTACGACCCGGCCATCGGCTTCACGCCCCGCAACGACTACCGCCGCTACAACCCGAGGATCCGCTGGAATCCCCGGCCGCAGACGCGGCACTCCTTCATCCGCCGTTTCGGTTTCGGCGCCGACCCGTTCTTCCTCACCGACATGCGGAACCGGATGGAGTCGGCCGGCGGCAACCTCCAGCTCTTCCGGCTGGAGATGCACAGCGGCGACACCTTCGAGTTCAACGTCAGCCCAGGCTACGAGCGGCTGCGCGACGACTTCGAGATCGCCGAGGGCGTGGTGCTGCCCGGCGGCAGCGACTACCGTTTCACGCGCTGGAGCATGTGGGCGGGCACGGCCAGCCGGCGGATGATCGCGCTGCGGCCGCGCGTCGAGTGGGGCACGTTCTTCTCCGGATCGCGGCGCGAGTACGAGATCGAACTGGACGTCCGGCCGCGGCGAGGTGTCCGCGTGAACGCCAGCGTCGAGTACAACACGCTGGACCTGGCCGAGGGCAGCTTCAGCACAACCCTGATCCGGGTCGTCGCCGACAACCAGTTCACCCCGTTCATCTACCTGGTGAACAACGTCCAGTACGACTCGGTGAGCCGCATGCTGGGCTGGCAGTCACGCTTCCGCTGGACCGTGACGCCCGGCAACGACGTGTTCATCGTCTTCACGCAGAACTGGATCGACGACTACGATCCGCTGGATCCGGCACGGGCCGGCTTCCGCAGCCTGGGCCGGCGCGCGGCGGCGAAGGTGGCGCTCACCAAGCGCTTCTGAGGGCACAGGCCGCGGCCGTGAGAAGCGTGACGCCGTTGTCGGGTGGCATCCGGCGCGCGCCGCGCCGTATGCTCCCGTGATGGCCGGCCCCCGTTTCGGCGCCCACATGTCGATTGCCGGCGGGCTGCCGCTCGCCGTCGACCGCGCGGCCGCGCACGGCTGCGACGCGCTGCAGATCTTCACGAAGAACGCCAGCCAGTGGCGCGGGCGCCCGCTCGGTCCCGACGAGGTCCGCACCTTCCGCCGCCGCGTGGAGGAGAGCCGCATCGCGCCCGTCGTCTCGCACGCCAGTTACCTGATCAACCTCGCGGCGAGAGACCGCGCGCTGCGCCAGCGATCGCTCGACGCGATGGGCGACGAGATCGATCGGGCCGAGGCGCTCGGCCTGCTGGGTGTCGTGCTGCACCCCGGCGCCTCGACCCATGGCGATGTGGCCGGCGGGCTCGATCTGGTCGGTGACGCGCTCGCCGGACTGCTCGCCGCGCGAGGTCGCGGCACGACGATGGTTCTGCTGGAGCAGACCGCGGGGCAGGGTTCGTCGCTCGGGTCCAGCTTCGAGGAGATCGCGGCGATCCTCGGTCGCGTCAACGGACACCGGCGCGTGGGCGTCTGCCTCGACACCTGTCACCTGCTCGCGGCCGGCTACGACATCGCGTCGAAGGCTGGCGTGCTCGCCACCTTCAGGGCCTTCGACCGGGTGATTGGCTTCGACCGGCTCAGGGTGGTGCACGCCAACGATTCGAGGAAGCCGTGCGGAAGCCGCGTCGACCGGCACGCGCACATCGGCGAGGGGTTCGTCGGCCTCGAGGGGTTCCGCCACATCGTCAACGACCGGCGGATCGCGGGGCTGCCGGTGCTGCTGGAGACGCCCAAGGCCGCCGGGCGCGGCCGGCCGGCACCGCCCGCGGCCATCGACGCGTACGACGAAAGGAACCTCGCGGTCCTCCGATCGCTCGTGGCCCCCCGTGCGCGGCGCCGGCGGGCGTGAGCCTCGCATCGCCGGTGCGCCCGCGGGCTGCGCTCAGCCTGGCAGCCCCGGCACCTCGCCCTGCGTCCAGAGCCGTTCGGCCCGTGCCCGCGCCAGCACGCTGGCGACGATGCGATCGCAGCGGGCGCCGTCGAAGGCGAAGGCGCCGGTGAGGCTGGCGTCCATGTCGGCGCCGAGGTGCGCGCGCATCAGGCTGCGGGCGCGGAAGAACCGGGTGCGCACGGTCGCGGGCGGGATGTCGAGCGCCGCGGCGACGTCCTCCACGCTCATCTCCTCGACGGCGCGCAGCACGAAGACCGTGCGGTAGGAATCGGGCAGGCGGTCGATGCCTGCTTCCATCAGGGCGCGCGCCTCGGCGCGCAGCAGCGACCGATCCGGCCCCTGCTCGGGGGCCGCCGTCAGCGCTTCGAGCGTGCTGGGTTCGGGCTGTGTCATGGCCGTCTCCAGCGGGATGGCCTGCGGGCGTGCCCGGCGCAGCCGCCCCAGGGCTTCGTTCGTCACGATGCGTACCAGCCAGGTCGACAGCCGGCTCTGGGCCCGGTAGCTGCCCAGCGCCCGCCAGGCCCGCAGGTACGCGTCCTGGACGGCCTCTTCGGCGTCGGCGTCGTTCCCCAGGATGCTGCGCGCGATGCGGAACAGCAACTGGTTGTGACGCCGCATCAGCGTTTCGAAGGCGGCGCCATCGCCCGCGGCCGCGCGGGCGACGAGGTCCGCTTCAGCCGTGCCGGTCGTGATGACGCCGGTCGTCGGTGGGGTCATCGATTCCAACGGTCTCGCTCCTGCGCGGGCCGGAGCGTAGTCTCGGCGAACCTCTGCCGGAAATCAACCTGCCGGCCGGAGGGTCCCGCGCGCCCGGGATCGGCACCCCGATCCCGGGCACGCCGGGCGTCACTCGGTGAACTTCTGCGGGAAGGCGGCCAGCAGCCCGTCGGTCAGCGCGTCGGCCAGCATCAGCATGTGCGCCTCGGCCTTGCCGTACTCCGCGATGCCTCGCGCGTAGTCGCCCTTGAGCAGCGCGGTGGCGTAGACCAGCGTCGTGTCGATGTGGCCCTTCAGCATCTCGCGCACCGTGGTCCGGGGCCAGTGCGCGTTGGCGCCGGCGAGGAAGTCGGCGATCTCCTGGGCGTTGGCGTAGGCGCCGGCAACCGCCTTGTCGAGCGCGGCCTTGTCGCCCGCCTTGGCCTGCTTGACCACCTCCACCGCGACGTTGATGTGCGCCTGCAGCAGCGTGGTGAGCGTCTCGCCGGCCTTGTCGCCGTAGAACGGCTTGATGGCGTTGCCGATGTCCACCTGGTTCTGCATCAGCCGCGCGGCGGTCGCCTCGAAGGCGGGCGCCTCGGTGGCGTAGGCGGTGACGGCGGCGTAGGTCCACTCCATGTGCTGCGCCCAGAGCGTGCGCATGGCGTCGTGGAGATCGAGCGCGACGGCGCTGTTGAGAACCGTGGCGCGCGCGCTCGGGGCGTGGTGGGCGGCCGGCTGGGCACTGGCGGTTGCCGGCAGGAGGAACAGCCCCGCGAGGGCCGTCGCAGCCGCGAAGCGGGCCAGGCGGTTGGCAGTGAACGAGGACTGGACGGTCTTGATGCTCATGACGCTCTCCTGAATCGTTGATCGTGCGTGTCTGGGAGGACTGCTCCCGGCGGGTCGGCCGGCGCCGCTGCCCCCCTTCCTGTCGATTTGATGCAGCGACCCCGCGCCGCGTTCCCGGCGGTGGCGAGAGAGCCGGCTCAGGCGCTGGTGGGCGGCGGGCCGGTCCACGGCCTGCCGTAGCTTTCCCGGTCGCGGTCGTGTAAATTCCCACCCATGCAGCGAATCACCGTGCCGTATGTCAGGGACGAGCGCGGCGCGCCGCTCCGTCCCGCCACCTGGGACGAGGCGCTTGCGAAGGCGGCCGGCGGCCTGCGCCGCGTGCGCGACGCGTACGGCGGGCAGGCGTTCGGGCTCTTCAGCTGCTCGAAGAGCACGAACGAGCTGAACTTCGCCGCGCAGAAGTTCGCCCGCGTCGTGATGGGGTCCAACAACGTCGACAGTTGCAACCGCACCTGACACGCCCCGAGCGTCGCCGGTCTGGCGATGGTGTTCGGGATGGGCGGCGGAACCAGTTCCTACCGGGAGGTGGAGGAGACCGACTGCATCCTCCTGTGGGGATCCAACGCCCGGGAGACGCACCCGATCTTCTTCCACCACGTGCTGAAGGGCCTGAAGCGCGGCGCGCGGCTGTTTGCCATCGACCCGCGGCGCACCACCTCGGCTCAATGGGCCGATGTGTGGGCGGGCCTCGACGTGGGCACCGACGTGGCGCTCGCCAACGCGATCGGACGGGAGATCATCGCCGCCGGCCTCGTCAACGCGGAGTTCGTCACCCACGCCACCGAGGGGTTCGAGGCCTACCGCTCCGCGGTCGAGTCGTGGACGCTCGAGCGGGCGTCGGCCATCACGGGCGTGCCGGCCGGCGTGATTCGCCGGATCGCGCACGAGTACGCCACCGCGGAGCGGGCGATGCTCTGCTGGACGCTCGGCGTCACCGAGCACCACCACGCGGTGGAGAACGTGCTGTCGATGGTCAACCTCGTCCTGCTCACCGGGCACGTGGGGCGATGGGGCAGCGGCATGAACCCGCTGCGCGGCCAGAACAACGTGCAGGGCGGCGGCGACATGGGCGCGCTGCCGGACCGGCTGCCCGGCTTCCAGCACGTCGAGGATCAGGAGGCCCGCGGGAAGTTCGAGCGGGCCTGGGGCGTCAGCGTCCCGCCCACGCGCGGCTGGCACCTGTCGGCGATGTTCGACGCGATGGAGCGCGGTGAGCTGAAGGCCGTGTACGTCATCGGCGAGAACCCGGTGCAGTCGGAAGCCGACCAGCAGCGCGTGGCGCGGCTGATGGGCGACCTCGAGTTCCTCGTCGTCCAGGACCTGTTCATCACCGACACGGCGGCGCTGGCCGACGTGGTGCTGCCCGCCGCGGTCGGCACCTTCGAGTGCGGCGGCACCGTCACCTCGAGCGAACGGCGCGTGCAGCGCTGCCGGCGCACGCTGGATCCGCCCGAGGGGGCGCGTGACGACCTGGCAATCGTCTTCGACATGGCCCGCGCGCTGGGACACGAGTGGGGCACGCCCGGTCCCGAAGCCGTGTGGGACGAGCTGCGATCCCTCTCGCCGCTGCACGCCGGCATGCGCTACGCGCGCCTGGACGAGCATCACGGGCTGAGCTGGCCCTGCTACGACGAGTCGCACCCGGGCGAGGCGTTCCTCCACGCCCGGCTCTGGGAGCGGCCCATCGTCGGCCCGCGCGCGCCCTTCAACGTCGTCGACTACCGGGGTTCGGCGGAAGCGCTCACCGAGGAGTACCCGATCCGGCTCACCACCGGGCGGCGCCTGGAGGAATACAACACCGGCGTGCAGTCGTCGCTGTACGCCTCGCCGATTCGCCGCGGCGGCACGATCGATCTCTCGCCGGAGGACGCGCGGCACTACGGCATCGCGTCCGGCGATCTGGTGCGTGTCGTGTCGCGCCGGGGCGAGGTGCTGGCGCCGGCGTACATCGACGTCGGGCTGAGGCCGGGCCTGGCGTTCATGACGCTCCACTATCCCGGTCAGGTGCCCACCAACCGGCTGACGATCGACGTCACCGATCCGAGGGCCGGCACGGCCGAGTTCAAGGCGACCGCCATCCGCATCGAGAAGGCCTCGCCGGCGGTCACAACGAGCTAACCAGGGGACGCCGTGGACCTGCACATTACCGGTGGCGAACCCACCGAGGACGAGCGCGCGGCCGTCGATGCGCTGCTCGGCCCGCCCGAGTCGGGCTGGGAAGGCGGCGTGCGCGACGTCGCGCGCGACGGGCGGACAGCCGTCGGCGGGCGGACCGCCGCCAGCGACCGCGATCTGCTGCTGCCGGCGTTCCACGCCGTGCAGGACCGCGTGGGCTGGATCTCGCGCGGCGCGATGAACTACGTCTGCCGGCGCCTGTCGGTCCCGCCCGCCGAGGCGTGGGCCGTGCTCACCTTCTACCACCTGCTGGCCACCGGGCCGCGGCCCGCCGCCGTGGCGCACGTGTGCGACGACATCGCGTGCCGGCTGCGCGGCGCCGAGCAGGTGTGTCGCGAGCTGGAGACGCGGCTCGGGTCGCCGCTGTCGGGCGGCAGCCCGTCGGCCGCGGACGCAATCGACGGGGACAGCGCGGCTGGCGCCGCACCCAGCGACGTGCCGTCCGCCGGCTGGCAGCGCTCGCCGTGCCTGGGCCAATGCGACGCGGGGCCCGCCGCGCTCATCACGCGCGCCGGCACCGCGCCCGAGCGCTGCGTGCTGGTTCCCGCCGCGGACGCCTCCGCCATCGTCGAGACGCTGACCGGCGCCGCCGAGCCGGCTGGCCGGCAGCCCGCGCTGGGGAGCCTCGGGCTGCCGCGGCTGCTCGCGCGGGTCGGCCGCGTGGATCCCACGCGGCTGGAGAGCTATCGCGAGCACGGCGGGTACCGCGCGCTGGCGCGGGCCATCGAGATCGGGCCCGAGCGCACCATCGCCGAGGTGGTGGCGTCGAGGCTGCTCGGCCGTGGCGGCGCGGCGTTTCCCACCGGGCAGAAGTGGAACGCCGTCCGCCAGCAGCCCGCCACGCCCCGCTACGTGGTCTGCAACGCCGACGAGAGCGAGCCGGGGACGTTCAAGGACCGCGTGCTGCTGGAGCGGGATCCGTTCGCCGTCGTGGAGGCGATGACCATCTGCGGGCTCGCGACCGGCGCGGCCCGGGGGTTCCTCTACGTCCGCGGTGAGTACCCGCTGGCCGAGGCGCGCCTGGCCGCGGCCATCGCGCAGGCGCGCGACGCCGGGCTGCTGGGCGCCGGCGTCATGGGATCGGATCAGGCCTTCGACATCGAGATCCGCCGTGGCGGCGGGGCCTACATCTGCGGCGAGGAGACGGCCCTGTTCAACTCGATCGAGGGCCGGCGGGGCGAGCCGCGGCAGAAGCCGCCGTTCCCCGTCGAGGCCGGCCTGTTCGGCAAGCCCACGGTGGTGAACAACGTCGAGACGCTGGCCAACGTCCTCGACATCCTCATCGATGGCGGGGCGGCGTGGGCGCGCGTCGGGACGCGGGCCTCCACCGGCACGCGGCTCTTCAGCCTGTCGGGCCATGTCGCGCGCCCGGGGCTCTACGAAGTGCCGATGGGCGCGACGCTGCGCGAGCTGATCGGCCTGGCGGGCGGCGTGGCCGGTGGGCGCGCCGTGCAGGCCGTGCTGCTCGGCGGCGCGTCGGGCCACTTCATCGACGCCGGCAACCTCGACCTGCCGCTCACCTTCGAGGACACGCGCGCGGCCGGCGCGACGCTGGGGTCGGGCGCGGTCGTGGTCTTCGACGAAACGGCCGACATGGACGACATCCTGCGGCGCATCGCCGAGTTCTTCCGCCACGAGTCGTGCGGCCAGTGCGTGCCGTGCCGGGTCGGCACGCAGCGCCAGGTGGAACTGCTGCCCGCGCTGCCGGCACCGGCGGCCTCGGCCACGTTCGGGGAGCTGTCGGCGGCCATGAAGGACGCCTCGATCTGCGGCCTCGGGCAGACGGCCTCATCGGCCATCGAATCAGCCATGCGCCTTGGCCTGATCCAGGGCCCCGCGAAAGGTGGGGAGTGAATCGTGAGCGAGCCCATCTGGCTCCGCCTGCCGCCTGCGCCGACGACGGCTCCGGTTCCGCCGGCGCCGGCCGCGCCGCCGCTCGTGCCCGTCACCATCGACGGCCGCAGCGTCGAGGCGCCCGCCGGCTCCACCATCCTCCAGGCGTGCCGCCAGGCCGGCATCGAGGTGCCGACGCTGTGCTACCTCGAGACGCTGACGCCGACCAGCGCCTGTCGCGTGTGCGTGGTGGAGGTGGACGGCGCGCGCACGCTGGCGCCGGCCTGTTCGCGCGCGCTCGAGCCCGGCATGGTGGTCCGCACCCGATCGCCGCGCGTCGACCTGTCGCGCAAGCTCGTCCTCGAGCTGCTGGCCTCGTCTGTGGATCTCTCCACTGCGCCCACCCTCGAGCCACTGCTGCGCGAATATGGCGCCGACCCGTCGCGGTTCGGATCCGGGTGTGCCATGGTGAGGCAGGCGCCGAAGATCGACAACGACCTCTACATGCGCGACTACTCGAAGTGCGTGCTGTGCTACCGGTGCGTGGAGGCCTGCGGAACCGACGCGCAGCACACCTTCGCGATTGCCGCGGCCGGGCGCGGCTTCGACGCCCGCATCTCCACGGAGCTCGACGTGGCGCTGCCGGAGTCGGCCTGCGTCTACTGCGGCAACTGCGTGGCGGTCTGTCCCACCGGCGCGCTGATGGTGAGGCACGAATACGACCTGCGGCAGGCCGGCGCGTGGAGGCCGGAGACGCAGACCACGGCCGACACCATCTGTCCTTACTGCGGCGTGGGCTGCGTCCTCACCGTGCACGTGCAGGACCGGCGGATCGTGAAGATCACCTCGCCGTTCGACAGCGACGTCACCCGCGGGAACCTCTGCGTGAAGGGCCGGTTCGGCTTCGAGTTCGTGCACCTGAACGAGTGAGCGCCGCGTGCGTGGCGCGAGGCGGATGCGGCGCCACACGGTGCCACGCGTTTCGTGAGGCTCGACTTCTCTGTAATCACTTCCTGGAGCGGCTGATCGCCGGCTGCCCGCGGCCTGGGTCCACGCGACAGTGCGGGTGAGGCGCGAGTCAAGGGCGGGCGATACTCGTGCCGCCTGGCCTGCGACGGTGGCAGCCGTCGCTGGCCGCCACCGCCGATCCGGAGATGACGCAGCGCGGGCGTCAGGACCGCGCTCGACGCCGCCGCGCGCCGGCGCCAAGGAAAGTCAGTCCGGCCGCCAGGAGCACGCCCGTCGAGGCGGGCTCGGGAACGGGCGAGACAGGCGGCGGGAGATCCCGATACAGCAGCCAGGTGATCCCGAGGCTGCCGGTCTGGTAACCCGGGACTGCCTGGGCATCCGCCTGCCCGAACGTGGACCACTCGTTGGTCTTCCAGATGTCAGCGATTCGCGTTTCGATGAAGCCGACGTCTTGCCCGGCGCCGTTGTCGCTCAGGAAGTACACCGCGCTGTAGTCGTTGCCCTGGATGTAGGTGTCGCCCCACAACGCGGTGAAGGAAGAGGCATGCGGGAAGGATCCGGTGTTCTGCCAGCACCGCCCGGATCCAGACGCGCTGCAGTGGTTGTCGTCCCGAGAACCGAAGAGCGCGTCGATGAACGCCTGGGCGTCTGCGTTGCGTGCAACCGTGAAGCCGTACGCGGCGCTGCCGGGATTGGCGATCGCCGTCAAGGTCTGGTTGTAGGTCAGCCCGAGAAGGACGTTCCACCTCAGCCATTCCCGATTGTTCAAGGCGTCAGTGATCACCGTCGTCGAGCCATCGTCATTGCTCGACAGCGAGCCGATGGTCACCGGCGCGGCGCCCGCGCCTGCGCTCACCAGCAGGACCGCACAGATCGCACATGTCATCCACGTGGACCGTCGCATCGTGTTGCTCCTCTCGTCGGCGGGCGTCAAGTCGCATCAGGCCGGTCGCCACCCACGCCACCCGGCCGGAGACCTCCCAGCGAGTCTCCACGAGTCGATCGCTGGCGCCACCAGGCGCGCAGCCTTTGGCTGACTGCCGGATTGCCCCTCGATCCATGACGCGCAAACCGGACGAATCGGCCATCATCGGGCGCGATGGTCCCGGGAGCGGCGGAGCGCACACGAAAACGGCGGCAGCGACCGTCGCTGGGCAGCCGCGAGGAGGGACTCGAGGGAGAGGAGGAGGCGGACGGCTGCCGGCGCCGCGCGGGCCGAGACCGTCGGTGGCGGCGGCCGGGGCGCCCGCCGGCGTCGTGCACCCCGGCCGATCGCGGTGGCGGAAGGAAGCGGAACGGCTACGGTCGGCGACGACGAAGCCGGCAGGCCAGGCCGAGCAGGCTGGTCCCCAGGATCAGCTGCGTCGCCGGCTCGGGCACTGCGACCGGCGGCTCGTGCCAGAAGCCCGCGCTGAAGGACTTGAGCACGCAGCCGGTGCAGGTGGTCTGCAGGGTGTTGAAGAACGTGTCCGTGGCGATCCACCCGCCGTAGTACGCCTGGTACTCGAAGTTCGCCTTGAAGCCGGTGGTGACCAGGCCCGAGCCGACCACGTCCAGCAGCGGGCCCACCGCGCCGCTGATGCCGGGCACCGAGATCGCGTCGATCAGCCCCACCGGATTGTCCGACAGGTCGGTCACGGTCAGCAGAATCCTGACCGGGACGCTGATATCGGCGGTCATGGCCAGATCGATGAACCACGGGTTCGAGAAGAGCAGCGCAGCCTGATTGTTGTTCAGGCCGATCTGGCTCCAGCCCGTCACCGGCTGCGAGTTGCTGCCCGTTCCGGAACTCGTCAGCGGACCAGTCGTGGCCGCTGTCGGCCCCCACCACAGCGAGGAGAAGTTGCCAGGCTGGCTGAGACCGGAGTAGCTCCAGGTCATGCCTCCCGTCTGGCCGGGACCGGCGCCGCTCCCGCTCCACGTGACGCCGCCGGGCGGCGGGTATCCCGGGCCAATCGGGGCGGCCGCTGCCACCCCGGCCACGAGCATCGACAACACCGCGGCGGCCACTGTCTGTCTCATCGTACCCTCCTTCGGACCTGATGCCCTGGAACGCCGGCTTCGCCGGTGCAGGGCACGATCCCGGCGACTCGCCGGCCGTTGGTCGTCACCCCTGTGGGGCGGCGACGGACGATTGCCGGTGGCTGGCGGTGGGTGGCTGGCGCGTCGCTGCTGCCGCGCCACCGCCGTCCGGCCTGGTTCTTGGTGCGCCCTTCGATGGCAACAACGCGCACCATGGGAAAACCGGACAGGGCGCGCGCGACGCGGCGACCGCCCCGCACCCGGCGGTGGGCGACCGATCAGACCGGCGGCCGTCCCAGTCGGTGCAGCCGGCCAGTGTGACGATGTTCGAGATGCGCTTCAGGCTGGCGTTGCTGCCGCCGCGACGATGGCGCGCGGTGTTCGGGCAGTGCTCGCGACGGTGGCAGCCGTCGCTGGCCGCCACCGCCGATCCGGAGACTCCGCCGCGCGGGTGTCAGGGCCGCGCTCGACGCCGCCGCGCGCCGGCGCCGCTGCCACGCGGCGCTTCCCCACCGGCTGTTCATACGAGCGATGCGATTCGGATCCTCGGTTCCGGACGCACACGGTCCCAGGTCGGCCGGCGGTCCTTCGAGACAGCGGTTGGTCCTCTGTACGGGGGCCGGGAGACCTATCGCTCGACCGCGGAGCAGAGAATCAACGAAGTATCCTTGCGGAACCCGACCATGACGCCAGCGTTACGGGCGTTCGAACCCTTGCAGTCCACGATCTCTGCGCTGTTCGAATCGCCATCGACAATCGTGGTGTCAGCCGCCATAGGCCTTCCGGTGGTCGAGCACCTCGCAAGGTTGTTCACGACGTTCAAGGCCGTCATGAACCACCCTTGCTCGCATCCGAGCATGCCCTCCCGCTGGTAGCTGCCGATCTTGTGCTGGGTTATCGTGCCGACGTACTCGCAGCGAAACGTATTGCCGTCGCCGCCGAAGTTGGTTCCAGCCATCGCGTGGTTCGGCGGGCAGGCATGGGAAGGGTGGCCGTTCATGGTGATCTGGTTCTCGCCCTTGCTGATGAAAGTCTGAGCACCCGCGAACGCGAGAGCACTGACAGCAATTGTGACCGTCCAGATCGACGTCGTTCTCATCCACGTGAGTTGTCGCATCGTGCTGCTCCTCTGCGCGGCGGACGGCGAGTGGTGTCAGACCGGTCGCCATCCGCGCCGACTGGCCTGCTTCGGGACTGACACCACCACGCGCACAACCCTGCCTGGCCGCCAGTCCACTTCGTCGTGTACCCCTGCGATCCTGTAAACGCGAATCGGGACGAAGACGGACAGGCTGCCGTTCGGCGCCTTGAGGTGATTCGCGGAAACGGCGGCAGCGACCGTATAATCCACGCGCACGAGCAGTCCAGGCAGTCCGGAGGAGCGGCAACGGGGGTGAGCGGGCCCTGGTGCTGACGACGCGAGAGGTGGGTTACGACCGAGTGGCGTCCGGCGAGGGGACCATGGTGGTCGCCCGGCCGCGGCCGCACATGGAATCGCTGACGGTGGCGGCGGCGGGATGAGCAGACGCTGGCGTGACGGACTGACCCTCAGCGAGGAGACCTCGCTCTCCCTGCTCGCGCGCGCCCAGCGCGGCGACGCCGTGGCGCTGGAGGCGCTGATGGGACGCTACCTCGCCCGCCTGCAGCGCTGGGCCTCGGGCCGCATCCCCCCGGCCGTCCGCGGCCTGCTCGACACCGACGATGTGGTCCAGGACGCGCTGCTCGGCACGTTCCGGCGACTCGAGGACTTCAAGCCGAAGCACGACGGCGCCCTGATGGCATACCTGCGGCAGGCCGTGGCCAACCGGATCCGCACCGAGTTGCGGCGCCGGGACGTGGGGCTCGCCGATGTCGTCGACATCGACTCCCTCGAGTCCCCCCTGCCGTCTCCGCTGGAGGCCGCCGTCGGCAGGGACGCCGTCCATCGCTATGAAGCCGCTCTCGCGCGGCTGGGTGAGGACGACCGGGCGGCGGTCATCGGTCGCTTCGAGATGGGCTACTCCTACGACGCCCTGGCGCGCGCGATGGGCCGTCCATCGGCGGACGCCGCGCGCAAGACGGTCGAACGGGCCGTGCGAAAGCTGGCTGGCCTCATGCTGGGCGGCGGGGAATCCGTGAGCGGTGAGCCGTGAGCGGTGAGTCAGCGGCGCACGCTCGCGCGGGAGACCAGGATGACTAACCGGGTTCGTGGATCAAGGCGCGGCGCCCGACGCTGATTCCTCGGCAGGCTCCCGGCGATGGCGTCTGATCCGGATTTCGAGTCGGCACTCCAGTCGCTGCTCGACGGCCGCCCGTTCACGGGGCGACCGGAGGGACCGGACACGCCTGCGGCGCTCGGCCCGCTGGGCGTGATCCAGGCCATCGCGCGCGCGCACCGCCTGGCCCTGTTCGGCGACGAGGGGCCCGGGCCGGCGACCGGGCCCGAGCGTGTGCGCTGGGGGCACCTGGAGGTCGGCGAGGAGGTGGGGCGCGGCGCGACGGGCACGGTCCACCGGGCCTGGGACACCCGCCTGTCGCGCGACGTCGCCCTGAAGCTCTTCACGGCCGACGACACGGACGCTCCCGAAGCCGCCCTCGCGGAAGGACGCCTGCTCGCCCGCGTGCGCCACCCGCACATCGTCTCGGTGTACGGCGCCGACACGCACGACGGCGTCGCCGGCGTGTGGATGGAGTTCGTTCGCGGCGACACGCTGGACGAGGTGCTCGAGCGGGACGGGATCCTCTCCGTCGAGGAGGCCCTGCTCGTGGGCATCGACCTGGCCGGCGCCGTGTCGGCCGTGCACGCCGCGGGCCTGCTGCACCGCGACGTGAAGGCGCGCAACGTGATCCGCGAGCACGGCGGCCGCGTGCTGCTGATGGATCTCGGCGCCGGACGCCCGCTCGACCAGGCGCCGGCCGGCGGTGACAGCACGGGCACGCCGCTCTACATGGCGCCGGAGGTGCTCGCCGGCGGCGCCGCAACCCAGCGCAGCGATATCTACAGCCTCGGCGTGGTGTTCTACCGCCTGCTCACCGCGACGTATCCGGTGGTGGCCAGCGGCGTCGACGACCTGCGCGCCGCGCACGCCTCTGGACGGCGCCGCCCGCTGGCCCTGATGCGCGCCGACCTGCCACCCGCGGTGGAGCAGGCGGTGGATCGCGCCTGCGATCCGGATCCGGGCCGTCGCTTCGCCAGCGCAGTGGACCTCGAGCGCGCGTTGCGCACGGCCCTGCGGGACACGATCGAGGCCGGCGCGCCGGTTCGCAGCGGAGCCGCCCGGCGGTGGGCCCGCTGGCAGCGCGCCGCGGCGTCGGCCGCGACGCTCGCTGCGATCCTCTCGATGTCGGTGTGGGTGGCGTGGAACACCCTGCCTGGGCGGTCCGCCAGGCGCGCGCTCGGCCTGGCCGTTCCGCCGCTGAGCCGTCTCTACCTCACCATCAACGGGGGACTGGTGGTGGTCGATGGCCGGCAGGTCACCGTCGCTGCTGGAAACCCGGCCACCGCCGTCGTCGTCGCGGCGTCGTCGGACCTCGGCGTCCGCACGCTGGCGAGCATGCCCCCGTGGACCGATGGAGCCGCCTTCGACCTGGACGGCCGACCCGTGGCGGGGCCGCATCCCGTCAACACCATCTGCTGCTTCAGTGACGGCACGACTGACGGCCACTTCAACTACGCCGTGCGGCAGGACTCGACGCTGCTCGAACCCCGCGGCTCTCGCCCGCTCGCCCCCACCGAGGTGTACCGGTTCGGCCGCGACTGGTCGGATCCCCAACCCCTGTTCCGGCTCACCCAGTCCGGCGAGTACCGGGGCATCGCCTACGCCGCCAGGACGCAAACGTTCTGGACGACGAGGAACGAGGCGGACGCCGCGGTGCTCGAGCAGTGGAGCCTCGACGGCCGCCTCGTGTCGCCGCCAGTACGCGTCGCCCCGACGTTGGCGGCCGCGGCCGTCGATCCGCTGGACGCCACGTTGTGGGTGGTTCGATACCTGACGACAGCACAGGTGCTTCGTCTCGAGAACTTCGACGAGGATGGCCGCCACCTGGCGACCTTGGATCTCGGCAGTCCTGCACTCCTGCTCTCGGCTGGTGGGGCGGAGTTCGCATGGCGGGGCCCTCGATGACGCGGGCCTGTTCGACGCCGGGCGCTTCCCCGACAGGGCCGTCGGAAGACGCGCCCGGCGCGGTGTCCGGCCTGGACCAGTGGCTGGCGGTCCACGGTCCACTGTCGTGGCCCGTGGCCCTCACTCTGGGGATTCACGCGTGTTCGCGCGCGAGCCGGCTGCCGGACAGGCATCTTGGCGGGTCGCTGGCTTCCCTGAGAACCGCGGGCTTCACCCGCAGCGGGAGCGATGGCTGGGTGTGGGGACCCGTCGCCTCGTCATCGCCGCCTCGACGCGCCAGCGACGTCGAGGTCGTCGAGCGCGTCGGCGCCGTGCTCTACGAGTGCCTCACGGCGCAGCCTCTCACGCACCGCGTCGCCGACGAAAGGGAGGTGCTGGATCGGCTGCGTGCCTGGAGGGCCGATCTGCCTGAGGCGGTGGCCGAGCTGGTCGCGCGCGCCGTGGCCCCGAGCGGCGGGTCCGACGTATCGCTGGCACGACTCGCGGTCGATCTGCGCGCAGCGCTGGGCCTCGCGCAGCGACCGCACGCTGTCGGCCGCCGATGGATTGTCGCCGGCAGCGTGACGTTGTTGGGGCTGCTGGCCATGGCCGGCGCGCTCCGCGGCCGCGATCGGGCCGCGACCGAGCCGGGCTCTCACGGACTGACGCCGGCCGAGACCACGGCACACGACGTCAACCTCGAGGCCGCCGACGGCCTGGCGGTGGTGGACGAGCACACCGCGGCCCTTCAGTTGCTTCAGGAGATCGACCGGCGCCTGTTCCAGCGCCTCGGGGTGTCGGACCCCCGGCTGGACTGGCATTGGGCCAGGCACGCCTGGGTGCGGCGGCTGGCGGGCGATCTGATCACCGCGGAGCAGTACCTCGAGCGGCTGCCGCACTCGCTCGAGCAGTTCCTCGGCCGGGACCACCCTTACACGCGCACCGCGCGGCTCGACCTCGCCGCGGTGCTCGCCGTCCGTGGCGAGCAGGCCGTGGCCGGCCTGCGGGCGGAGGCGGCACGCGGGGCGGCCGACCTGTGGCGCGCGCCCGCGCTCGGCTGGGACTACGCGGCGGAGGCGGTGCCCTGGGCGCCGCACGTGATCGCCCACGTCGCGCCGAACGTGCCGGAGCGCGAGGGGTTCCGGCGGCAGCCCGGCGGCGGGTTCTTCGTGCCGGTGACCGGCACGCAGCGGTTGATGGCCGGACGCGACGGCTGGCACCTGCACGTGCGGGCGGAGGAGACGTGCCGGGTGAGTGTCGTCGTCGGCGCGGTGCCGCGTGAGGTGACCGTCGACCTGCGGCGTAACGCTGGAGGCGCGTGGCGCGTGGGGTGCGCCGGCGTCACGCCAGGGATGGCCTTCGATCTCCTTGCGGGCGAACCTGCGGCGCTCACGTTGAGCGTGGGCTCCGATGGCGAGGTGCAGGTGCGGACGAGCGACGGCGCCCGCCGTCTGGCGCGCATCGATCCCGTCGCTTCGCCGCCGGCGCCGCCCTACGCCGTGTCCTTCTCGGGCGATCGCGACGGCGCCGGCTGTGCGATCGTGTGGTGGGAGATCACGCCGCGCTGACCGCATCGCGCGCGGGTGACGGTTGTCCTCGCCTCGCGCGCGGTTGCGCCGCGAAGGCGCCGGCACACCTGCGTGTCCCGGAGTGCTCCCGTATGCATCGCGCCTTCCCGCGCCCATGCGGGTTCGGATGCCTGCGATGTCGAAGTGAACCGGATCGCCGTCGTTCGAAATCGCGGTGCACTCCACAACGCTCCCCAGCGTGCCTCGATCCCGGTGGCGACAGGCCGGTTCAGGTTCCGAGCCGGGGCGTTCGCGCACGAGGTGGCCACGCCAGCGGCAAGTGTCTACCAGCCGGGCCCGTGAGCGGCTTCTCGAACTGGTGGGAGGGCATGACCTGGCCCAACCACATGCGGGTGATGCATGCGTGTCTCTGGGAAGTTCGCAGACGCATTGATCCTGATCGCATCCTGTGGGGCAAGCCCCGCATCCGAGGGCTGCCCATCACGGTGTGCGACGTGCTGGAGTATCTGGCGTCCGGAATGTCCATCGACGACATCGTGTCGGACTTCCCGGACCTGACGTCCGATGACGTCCGGACCTGCCTCGCCTTTGCCGCGGACCGGGAGAAGCGCCTCGTCAAGGTGTCGGCGTGGGACTCCTGTTCGACGACAACCTGTCACCTCGGCTCTCCGCGGCGCTGGCGGATCTGTATCCCGTCTCGGTGCACGTCAGGGTCGTGGCGCTCCAGCGTGCACCGGAGGACGAGGTCTGGGAGTACGCACGCCAGCACGGGTATCTGGTGGTCTCGAAGGACAGCGACTTCCACCAGCGCAGCCTGGTCGAGGGTTCCCACCCAAGGTCGTCTGGATCCAGCGTGGCAACTGCACGACGGCGGCGATCATCGAGTTGCTGCGACAGAGTGTTCGTGCGATCGCTGACTTCGAACAGGACCCGGTCGCCTCGTTCCTGATCCTCGAGTAGACACGCTGTGCGACACGGGGCGCGGCCCCCGTCTTCGGCTGACGGCTCCCCCGGGAACAGCGCACGGCCTCACCCCCCGGTCTCGAGGCGAGCTGGGGGAGAGCCACGGAAGTGCTGAATCCCGAGCGGCGTGCAGGGCTCGCGATTCGGTGTGACCAGATCTGGGACCAGTCGAGCGGCGAGGAGGAGCGACTCACGGCGATGCCGCGCGACAACCGCCGGGCGAGCAGTCCGACCACGTGCTGGCGCTTGCCTGTCACGAACGTCCCCCACGAACGAGCTGCAGAGGCACGGCAGGCGATGACCCGCGATGAGCGAGCGTCCTGATGATCGTGTCGAGCACCAGGTCGAGATCCTTGCCGACGTCCTCGGCGAGGAAGCGGAGCACGAAGTAGCCGTTCTCCTGAAGGAGTTGGTCCTTCCGTCGATCTCGACGGTAGGCGGCCTGGTCGCCGAGATGCTGGCCGCCGTCGAGTTCCACGGCGACGCGCGCGTCCGGGCAGAGCAGGTCGACCTCCAAACCAGACCGTTCATCGAACGCGAGCGGAAGCCTGTGGTTGACTGTGAAGCGGCCCCTGGTGTCGGGCAACGTCTCCAGTCGTCTGAAGAGGAACGCTTCCGTGGCACTTCTGGCCCGATCGGCGCCTTCCGCATCCGCCGGAACAGAGCGAGCCGCATGGACGAACAAGCTGGCCAACGGTGTGTCGACCCCATCCCTGACAAGTCGTTGGACGCTGCCGGAGTAGTCGCGCTTCCAGACAGGGTCTGAAGGCAGCACGACGTCCGCCGGCCAGCCCGGGATCGCGCTGGCCGGGAGCACGACTGTGTAGCCGACGGCCTCGTACCCGCGGCACCGCCGGTCGAACATCCGCGCGAGCATCGGCACCTCGAGGTCCGCGTAGTCGTAGATACGCACCTCGCGCTTGCCGTCGTAGAGACGATGCAGTCGGCCCGCGTACTGTGCGATGGTGCCCCGCCACGACACCGGGAGCGTGAGAAACAGCGTGTCGAGCCTCGGGTCGTCGAAGCCCTCGCCCACGTACTTCCCGGTCGCAAGAATGACGCGAGGCGTATCCGGGGGAATTGTCGCCAACCGGTCGCCAACAGCACGGCGTTGTTTCTTGCCGAGGCCTGCCCGGAGGGTGACGACCTGCTCGACCTGTCCGGCCAGCCGTCGCTCGAGCCCATCGAGGTGTCCGTTGCGCTCCGTGAGGACCAGAGGCGAGCGTCCAGCGTGCACGGCCTCCATGACGTCGTCGCAGATCTGCTGGTTTCGCGACTCGTTCTCGACCAGTTCCCGGTACAAGCTCTGGAACTCCAGTCGCTTGTCGGGTTCCGGCTCCCTCGCCGGACGAAACGACGTCGGCCGGACGAGCGCGTAGTGCTCGAACGGACGGGCGGCGGCCTGCACCCTGGCGTTGACGCGATGCCGGATCGGTCCGCACTGCATGAAGATGATCGGGTGATGCCCGTCCTTCCGCGCCACGGTCGCGGAGAGCCCCAACACGAACCTGGCCTTCGCCTGACGAGCGACCTGCTCGAAGCTGTGTGCAGAGAGATGGTGGCACTCGTCGACGATCAGGTGGCCGTAGTGCCCCACGCGATCGTCCACGACCCCCTTGCGCACCAGGCTCTGGATGACCGTCACATCGACGATGCCGGTCGGTGCATTCCGTCCGCCGCCGATACGGCCGATGGACTTCGGCGGCAGGTCGAGAAACGTCCCGAGACGGTCGACCCATTGGTCGAGCAGCTGTCGACGGTGCACCAGGATGAGCGTGGTCACGCCACGGCGCGCGATCAGCGACGCAGCCACGACGGTCTTGCCGAATGCTGTTGTGGCCGCGAGAACGCCGGTGTCGTGCTTCAGCAGGGCGGTGGTCGCAGTATTCTGCTCGGGGCGCAGTTCGCCTCGGAAGGACACCTCGATGGCGCTGCCGCGGAAGCGTTCATCGCGAACGATGGGACGTATGCCCAACCCGGAGAGCGTGTCCTGCACATCGTCAAGGCAGCCTCGTGGCAGGCTGATGTGCTGCGCATGATCCTCCGCACAGGCGATCACGCGTGGCTTGAGGTAGGTTGACAGACGCATCGCCTGCGCCCTGTAGAACTCCGGGTTCTGAAAGGCTGCGACTCGCAACAGTCGATTCCTCAGGCCGGGGTGGAGGCCCTCCTTCGCGACGTAGATCTGATTGCCGAGCACCAGCTCGAGGCTCATCGGAGCCTCGCCGCCAAGCGGGGGATCCTGTCGTCGCCGCGACGGTGGCGCCAGCCACGGCTGGTCGTCCTCGTCGTCCGGCGGCAGCCGAACCCCGAGAATGCGGCCGCGTCGCTCGGCCATATCAACGACGGCTTCGACCTCAGCGCGAGTCAAGCGTCGCACCCCTGCGAGGAACGCCCACTGGTCCGGCCACGGATTCAGGTTGTCGTCGAGGAAGACGCTGTTCCCCTGTTCCCGGGCGTATTACTGGAGCGGCAGCGCGATCAGGTTGCCAAACCCACCCTGAGGCAGGGTGTCCTGGTTCGGGAACAGGCGGCCGTACGATTCCAGACCGATGTCAGGGCGGTCCTCCATCGCTTCGGTGAGCAGGAAGGACGCGAGTCGGCGGACGAGCGACGCCGGGAGGGGGGCGTCGAAGAACAGCCACGTGTGGGCGCCACGTCCGGACCGGGAGCGCTCGAAGGCGACGGGTAAGTCCAGACGGCGGCACGCGTGGACGAACGCGAGCGCATCCTGCTCCCAGCCGGTCTTGTCGAAGTCCGCCGCCACGAAGGTGCAGGTCTCGTCGAGGAGCAGCGGGTACACTCCGGCGACGAACGGTTCGCCGCCGTCGTCGGCGCCGGACAGGTGCCAGCGAATGACGGTGTCAGTCACCGGCAGGAACCGACGGTGGGGACAGTCGGCGCACTTGATGCGAGGTTTCTCGCAGACGCCCCGCACCCACTCGTTGGCGCAGGCAGGGGCATACCCGGACTTCCCAGTCCTGCGGCTCTCGAACCGGCGCGGGTAGACATCCGACCGGCCGCGGAACAGGGATCGGAAGAGCGCAACCTTGGCGTCCGGTGAGGAGCGATGGTCTACCACGGTGGCCCTCGTCCAGTCCACGTCGGTCGCCTACGCCGCCTCTCGTGGACGCACGTCGCGCTTGATCCGCTCGGCGGAAGCGCGCGTCGCGACATCGAGGTCGTACGCGCCCTGCAGGTTCACCCAGAACTCGGCGGTCGTAGAGAAGTAACGAGCCAGACGCAGTGCCGTGTCTGCCGTGATGCTGCGATGGCCGTTCACGATCTCGCTCATGCGCGTGACCGGCACTCGCAGATCGCGAGCCAGCCGATTGATGCTCAGCCCGAGCGGCACCATGAGATCCTCGCGGAGGATCTCGCCTGGGTGCACGGGCGGCAGTGGGCGACTCTTCGCCATGGTTCTCTCCCGAGACCTCAGACAGTATAGGCATCGGAGCCGGCTGCTCGACGGCGTGGCATTCGTATGACGTTCCCACCTGGCCTCGGCGCCACCGGGAGCTTGACCTGCTCGCTCGCGGCCACCAGGTCTTCCTTCAGCAGGTGCGCATAGTGCGCCTCGGTGACGGCAACACTCGAGTGGCCGAGGATCTTCGACAGCTTGTAGATGTCGCCGCCGGCCTGCAGCCAGGGCGTGCCGAACGTGTGGCGGAGCGCACGCGGTGTCAGCGTCGGGATCTTCGCGCGGACGCAGCCCTCGGCCAGCACCTCGCGTAGCCGCTGAGGGTTCTGGCGCCACAGCTTGCCTTCCTCCTCCAGTTGCTCCCTGAGCGCGGCCTTCGCGTCTGGCTGCATCGGGACGCACTTCCGGTCCGCGAACCCCGTGGACTCGCGAAACAGCTGGCCGTTGATCATCTTGCGGAAGTACCAGACGCCGCCGCGCTTCACCAAAGCCATGCTTCACCCCATTGGCCATCCAGCGATCGAGCGCCTCGCGGTCGAACCGGATGAGGCGTCCGTGACGGACGAACGGCAGTTGCAGCCTTGCCACCTGGTGGTACAACGCGTGGCGCGTCATGCAGAGGTACTGCGCCGCGGTGTCCACGTCGAGCCAGCGCGGCGCGATCGCCGGGTTGGCTGTGGCCAGATCTCGGGCGTCTTCGACGACGACGGGTCGTACAACGTCTCTCTGTTCCATGAGCGGAACTCCTGCGGAAGTGCCGAGGATGTTGCAGGAGGGCCGCGGGGGCCTGAGGCCGACCCGTATGGCATGTCGGAGGACCGCCCTCGGAACAGCGGTCCTGGATGACTGCCCGGTCTGGGACCGGAGCAACCTCTGTTCACCAGCCGCGGTGATTCGGTAGGACCTGGGGTCCGCACCGAAGACGTTCGCGAGTTCCGCAAGCACGCCTGGGCGGCGCGTGCGCTCCTCCGCGCCGGGCGGCGGGAGGACCAGGTCAGTGGTGAGGAGTCGATGCTAGCGCCGGAAAATCGTGGGTGTCAACAAGGGTTTCGCATGTACGACAGGCGGCGACTGGTGGCGTCTCAGGGCGAGAACGGCGATGGTGGGGAAGGGGCTGAGCCGGGAGCCGAGGGCCGTCGACGGTGACCACGACCTCTCGGCCTGCAACCTGGATTCGATGCTCGTGTATGTCGAGTCGGAGCCTCGTGTGCAACCGGAAGCGTAGGCGTACCCGCCACGTCGGTCCGGCCGTCACAGTCGAGGTCCTCGGCTACGCCCTGCAGCGTTCGCCCGTTTCTGCAGGCCGGTGCACTGCTCGATGAGAGCTTCAAACGCCGGGGGCGCAACGAAGATCAGCCCATCGCCGACCATGCGCCGGCAGTCCCCGGCGAGGTGCTCCAAGCGGGCGCCGGTCGGTACGAGAGTCAGGCCACCGCTGGCGGCGTCGACGTAGTTGACCTGCCCGCCGTGGTCGTCCTTGTCGCGGAAGAAGATGTTCTTGTGGCGGGCAACGAGGTGGGCGAGGTTGCGATCGGCGATCGCCTTGTCGGCGTAGCCGACGCGGTCCAGGGCGACGATGTCGTACCAGTGGCGAGAGACGCGCTCGTCGCCCCGGAGCTTGCCGCCTTGGCAGAACACGTGGATGGCCGTGGACTTCTCCCAGAACGTGCGCTCCGGCCGCATCGTGGCGGGACGAGCGGTAGGAAAGGCCACTTCCGGAAGGTAGGCAGCGGCATCGCAGACCACGTCTTTCGGCTCCGATGGCTCGCCGGTCGATCTCGCTCCGAACTCGAGCAGCACGACGGGGCTGACGTAGCCCGTGCCGGTTGATAGCGCTTCGTACGCGACCCTGACCGTTGGACCGTCAGCGACGACAGTGGCTGACAGGCCGAGCTCGGAGATCCGTTTCTCGAGCGCCGGCACAACGGTGTTCGCGATCCACGCGTCCAGTCGAGCTCTGATCGTCTTGGTCCACTTCTGTTCTTGGCTCGCGTTCTGGGGCAGGCCCTCGGTTCCTGGGGGCGCCAACTCCGGAGCGATTGCTCTGATGTCGTACGTGAGGTCGACATCCTCGGAGAATCGCTCGATGGCGTTGTAGGCCTTCGAGAGGGAGGTTCCGCCCTTGAAGGTAAGGTGGCTGCCGAACGGCGCGCCGTACAAGGTCTCGAGCGCCCAGACGACCCAGACGTCCTTCTCGAGCAGATGGACGGGCCGTCCAGACTGGCTCGCCACGACCCCGAGCGCGTCCGCGCGGTCCTGTCGCGAAAGCGAGAAGAAGGCGTCAGGCAACGGCCGCCACCAGAGAACTCAGTTCTTGGGCCATCCAGGTGGGCACCCGATTCCGCACCTGCGTGAGCTCCTCGATTGTAGCGGGCGACAGCTTGCGCCTGAGCTGGGCCAGCAGCCTCTGGCTGCGCGCCCTGCCTCCCCAGGCCAGTGCACGGATCACCGCGCCCGCTGGCCGTTCGGCGAGCGTCAACTGCCAGGTCGGCGCGTGCTGGAGTTCGATCGTCTGGGCGCCCAGCCTCAGCTGACGCTTGCGGCCTGATGTCAGGTAGACCGGTCGCAGCGGCACTTGCGTCGTGAGCCCGAGTTGGTTGGCCGTGGCGGCGCCGCTCGGAGCGATGACTTCCCCGGTCTCTTTCTGAACAGCCTCGAGGACGGTGGCGACCTCCGGCGCGCGCACGCCGAATCTCGTCTGAACGGGCCGCACGTACAGGCCCCGGCCAACCCGTAGAAGCTGGCCCCGGCGCGACAGCCGCGACAGTGCTTGATCGACTGCGGCCCGAGTGCCCAGGTGGAGCAGGCTCTTGGCGGAAACCGGCAGGTTCTCGGGCCAGTTCGTGATCTCGGAGACGATGCGCTCTGGGATGTACGTCGCCATGACGTCAGAAAGTATAGCACTATTTCTGACAACTGTCCGTCGCCTTGGTCTCGTCCTCGTAAGCTCCTTCTAATCAGTGGGTTGAGACTCGGTGTTCAAGCGAGGCGACGCCGGGTCAGGGACCCAGATCGTGGCCGTCCCGTCACCGTACGCCCGCGCATGGCCGGCAAGGAACTCCACCCCTACCCACCCGCAGATCAGCGCGTCGAGGCCGTCCTCGTAGCGCTTCAACGCCGCCAAGGAGACGACATCCTCGACGGCGGGCAGAAACTCGGGGACTCCGTCGATGTGTCGGCGAAGGGCCGCGTCGATGCGCCGGAACTGATCGAGCAGGCTGACGATGCGTTCACGGCCGGACTGTTGAGGCCAGAAGCGTCTCGACTTCTGGACCTTATAGGGGACCCGATAGGCCGCCTTCATCAGCGTCAGCAGTGCCGGATGCGGATAGACCTCGATGAAGCTACGCGCGGGAGGGGGACTGTCGGAGTCGGTGACGAGGCGATAGCCGGCGTCGTGAAACTGGCGCGTCAGGTTCGCGCCGATCTCACCAGGCCGAACTGCGGAGGGGGAGTGGGCAGAGCAACCGCGCCCGCCAAAGGCCCTCGAGATCGCATTGTCGGCGACGCGCCGGCACGAGAACGGCGCGTTGGCGATGGGCATGTCGAGCGCCACCAGATCGACCGGGGCGCCGGCCAGTGCCTGAGAGGCGTCCAGCAGCGTGCGGACGTTGGGCAACGAGCCGCGGAAGCGCGACTGAGTCCAGTCGACGGCGTTGCCGTCCGCGAGCGCGACGAACGCCTCATAGCAGGGAGCGACGGCCAGGTAATGCCAGCCGCCCTCGTCGCCTGCCGCGAGGAGCGAGACGCCGCTTGGCTCCGTGGCCGTCCACGCCGTGTCGATTCCGAGGACGACGGGCATTGCCTCACCTACGCGGAGTCAGTTCGCTGGCCAGCACAGCTGCAACAGAGGCACCAGCAAGCCCGCCGCCTAGTGCACCGCCGTTGACATCGCCTCAAGCATGTGATCTATTCTGCGGGTGGCGCATACTACCCTCCGCGTGAGAGTCAGCCGGAAGCAACAAACGCAGTTGAAGGCGTTGATCGCCCGCCCGTCGGCCCCGGCCGGCGTGGTGCGCCGCGCCCGGGTCGTTCTGCTGAGTGCCGGCGGCGTCAGTGGGATCGACATTGCAAGGCAACTCGACCTGTCGCCGGAATCCGTGTCGCGGATTCGGCGACGGTTCGTCGAGGCGGGCGTCGACGGACTGCTCGATCAGCCGAAAGCGGGCCGCCGCGACCATGCGGTCCCGGCCGACACCGTCGAGCAGATCATCCAGTTGGCCTTGTCGCCTCCACCGGCCGGGCGGAGCCGGTGGACAACGCGGTTGCTGGCCGCCGCGGTCGGCCGCACCAGTGGCTGCATCTCCGACCTCCTGCGCGCCCATGGGCTGAAGCCGCATCTGGTGCGGACGTACAAAGTGAGTCGCGATCCGGCCTTCGCCGCCAAGGTCACCGATGTGGTCGGGCTCTATCTCCACCCGCCCGAACACGCGATTGTGCTCAGTGTCGATGAGAAGACATCGATTCAGGCGCTGGAGCGCACGCAGCCGCCCCTGCCGCTGCGCACCGGCCGCGCGGTGCGCCACACGCACGACTATCGGCGGCACGGCGTCCTCGACCTGTACGCCGCGTTGGCGGTGGCCACCGGCCGCGTGACCCACCAGTTCAGTCCCACGCACACGGCCGCCGACTTCCTCCGGTTCATGAAGAAGGTCGTGCGCGCCTATCCGGAGCGCGACCTCCACGTCGTGCTCGACAACTCCTCGACCCACGACACCGCGGAGGTCCGCGCCTGGCTGGCCGCCCACCCGCGCGTGCACTTCCACTACACGCCGACGAGTGCGTCGTGGCTGAACCAGATCGAAGGGTTCTTCGGCATCCTGACCAAACAGTCGCTGTCGGTCACGGACTTCCCGTCCAAGCGCGCGCTCATGGACCATCTGCGGGCCTATCTGCGAGCGTGGAACCAGAACCCGACGCCCTTCGAGTGGACGAAGCCGGCACGAGCCATCATCAACTCCCACAAACGAATGCTTGATCGCATCTCAACGGCGGTGCACTAGGCACGATCGCGGACCGGATGTGGACACGGATCAGGACACGACCGCGCGCACTGCTCTGGGCCGCTTCCATCCAGGACGAAGGACACCGGCGATGGGCGTGAGCGACCCGGCCCGCAGGGGGCCGAACAGTTGGGGGGCTGCGTCGCTCACGCCCCCACTGCCTATCTGTGTCTTCCCTACCGAGCGGCCCCCCTTCAGCCGCCGGCGAGTATCTGCGCAAAGGTCGTGCAAACGACCGTTCTGTGTGGAGTTGGGGGCGCCTGCAGGAGAAGTGCGGCCGCCGCAGCGAGTCTGTAGACGCGGAACGCTTCGTTACCAGGGGGCCGATGAAGCGAGCCCCTGTCGGCTCCCCGTTCGGCTCCCTCCTTCGGCACTACTCGGGCGAGGAGCAGGCGACGCTAGATGGTGCAGACCAGCGGCCTACGAGGCCGCTCTGAGGATGCGCGCCACGAGGCGGCGAACGGTGGCAAGGGCCGCTTCGACATCCGTGTCCGGCAGTTCCAGTTCCTTGGCGAGTTTGGCGAAGGGCAATGCCCAGTGGGCCGGCGCGACCGTGAGGTCAGGAGGCCACGGGTGCGTGTTGCGCGTGCTGAAGACGAGTTCGCACGCCTTACGGAGTGCGGCGTCGGCATGGGTGATCATTGCGTCCATCAGCAGCAGGTCGACCAGGTCCCGGAACCGTTCGTTCTGCTTGCCGGGCCTTGGTGGCAAGGTCATCCCGTGGAGCTTCTGGGCCACGTGGAACCGGAGTGGCAAACAGGGTAGCTGCGCTGGGCCTTTCACGCCGAAGACCTCGGTTAGCGCGATGGCGTCAACCCATTCGACGTCGGCTTCACCGGCTTCGGCGCGGGCGATGTCGACGCTGATGCTCGTCCACGGCTGACCGCGGTAGGTGACCGCGAACTCCATGTTGACGGCCCCGTTGTCGAGCAGTAACGGCTGGCCTTTTCGCCGGAAGGAGAAGCCTTGGTACGGCTCTCTCGTGAGGGCCTCTTCCAGGCTGCTGGCGAGGTCCGCTCGTGGGTCGCGCAGGACGATATCGATGTCCTTGGTCGCCCGAGCGCGGTCGCGAAGGCGGAGTTCGAGAGCGACTCCGCCTTTGACGATGAACCGGGGAGCGCCGGCGCTCTCGTGACGTTCGAGAACGCCGGCCATGATCGTGTAGGCGACCCATGCCCGAACCCGGCCTTCGGCCACGCCGAGCTCGCGTGCGTAGGCTTGTGCGTACCGCGCGAGAACGCCTGCCGAGGGAGGTGGGCCGGAGGGCGGCTTGCGCGCACCCATCACCGTGCCCCGAGCCTCTTGCGGACGACCGGCCCGGAGCCTGGCCTGCTGCCGAGCAGCTCGCGCTGCAGGCGGTTCGCGACGGCCATCGAGAGAGCCCCCGACCGTCGCCCGTCAGCAATCGCCTGGGCGACCAGATCGTTCCCGAGATGGCTGGCGTGAGCGTCGCGGATTGACCTGGCAGGCGTCGTGACCGGCACGCCCTCGACCCGTTCCACGTCCTCCGGATCGAGGTCTGCGTAGTGAAGCACCATGCCCTTCGGTAGGGCCCGTCGAATGCGGACGGTGGTGGGCAACGTTACGTGGACGCGAGCGGGACTGACATCGGAGAGCTCGTGCAACGCGAGCGCCGACTGGTGAGACACCACCCCAACGACCTCGGGCCGTCGGACCTGTGGCCAAAGGACGGCTTCCATGTAATGGCCGAGCCTGGATACGGGGAAGCGGGCGTAGCGGTACACAGCCCGTGAAACCCGCTCGACGTCACCCTGCTGCGCAAGCTGGACGAGCCGCACCTGGTGCAGCCCGGCCGCCCTCGCCTGCGCGGCGGTGAAGTAGCCGGCCTGATCCTCGGCGAGTTCGTAGAGAACGCTGTCCCAGTGGCGCTTCTGCATGGCGGTGCCGACCGATGGCAATAATATAACGTCTGTGGTTACTATTGCCAACACCTCACAAGGCGATTAGGTGACCTGCCCTGCCTTCCGCACGCGGATCGTCACGGATTCCGTTGCTTTGCGCGCACGGAATTCCCGGAGAGGGTCTCGAGGCGGCTCCGCCAAGTCCTCACCCGACCCCCACCAACGGCGCCAGATGGCTGTAGGCGTGCGGCAGGACGAGCGGTTCAATAGTGGCGTCTTCGCGGAGCAGGGCATCGCCGACCCGCGCGGCGATCGTCGGGAACACGAGGTCGCCCTGGGTGAGCCAAAGAGGGTAGAGCGCTGAGAATGCGATGCTCGAGAACTGCCGCTTCCTCGCCCGCCATGCCCGTTCATCAGCATCGGGCACGCTGTCCGGATTGCCACCGGAGCGCCGTTGCTCAAAGTACCAGACGAGGTCGTCCCGGAACTGTCCGTCGAACCGCCAGCGGAGCCCCTTGGCGACCTCCTCGACCAACCGCAGCCCGAAGGGCGCCATGTGCGCTGGGATGGCGACGCGCAGCGTCCACGAGGAGAGACAAGCGAGAAACGCGAGGTGCCGCTCGACGAAGGTCCTCAACTCGCGCTTGCCGTCCTGAGTCAGCAGGCAAACGACCACCCAGCGGCCGTGGGGATGGATCCCGATCGGCGCGTGGTCGGGGAAGTAGCGTGCGGGTTCGTGGCTGCCCAGCGGCGAGGGCGCCTCGGGCAGGACGTCGGGCTTGATCGACGTCAGCACCGAGACGTGCGCCAGCTTCTCCTCCGGGGTGGAGAGCCAGATGAGATCGGGATCCGCCAAGACGACGTCCAGCAGCATGAGCCGCTCGAGCGCGCGCGGCACGGTGGGAGGCCGGCGCAGTCGCGACTCGGGAGCACCGATCGCTTCGTACAGTTCCCGATGCCGCACGTGGTAGATGCGTGCACGTTTGCGCGCGCAGTCATAGGTCGACACCCATCCCAGGCGCTCGAGCTTGGCGAAGAACCGGCGCGTCGTATGCCCGAAGACGACCCCGCCGAACGTGGCGTACTGGCGCATGACGCAGACGCCAGAGTGCCGCGCGACGAGCAAGAGGAAACGTGCCTGCCGCTCGGTGAAGCCCCTCGATACGACGTGGCCGATGGCGTGACCGACGTCACCGTTCGCACGGTCGCTCGTGGGCGTAGACTCCGGATCCGGCTGCATCCACGCCGGCGTGCCCCAGTCGAAGAGGCCGGCTTGCGCGTTGTCCTGGCTGTTCATCGCAACAACTCCTCGGCGAGTCGCGGATTGGGAGCGCGACCGCCCGTTCTCCCGGTGGTGCCCGTGGCGGCGTACCCGCCACCACCGCGCCAACTGCCGCCGCCTCCAACACCGCGAGAACCAACGACGCGCATGCCGGCGGCGCTGTGGCGGCTGAATCCCGAGGCGGCCTTGGCGCTCGCGTGCGCGCCGCGGTAGTTGAGGGTCTCGACCTCGATGTCGCGCGAGTGCTCTCGGCCCTCTCGGTCCTCGTAGACGATCCGTGCGTCGGGGAACTGCACGTGACCGTCCTTCTCGGGCAGGTCGTGGTCCATCGCCCAGCGGGAGATCTCGTCCGGTGAGCGATCCGGACGGCCGTCGCTGTCCGTCTTGCCGCGGTTGTGCTCCTGCAGAAACTGCTGGTAGGCGCGCTTCAGCTCGGTGTCGAGCATGACGCGCCGGATGACAGCGCCGTCCTCCCGGAGGCGTTCGGACTCACGTTCGTACGCCTGGTAGACCCTGGCGTCGTGGAGCAATTCGCGTGGACGCTGGAGGCCGGCGTAGAACTGCTGCTCGCGCCGGTGGCGGTTGCGCTCGAGGACGTCGCGGCCACGCTCGGTGAGAACCACCAGAGCACGGCCGTCGCGAACGGGGATGGTCCTGACGAGGTGCTCCTGCTTGAGATGCCTGAGGTCGCCGCCGCGCGGGTCGAGGGGCTGACCCTGGCCGTCGCGCAGGTCTTCCGCGTGAGCGACGCGGAACGCACCTACGGTCGCCAAGGTGCGCACCTCGGAGCCCCTCAGCAGGGCGCTCTGCTCGCGGATCCACACGCGCTCCCGATTGGGGCCTCGGGGCAGGTCGAGATCGCGAGTGAACACGTCGCGCGGATCTCTGGACGAGTCGCGCTCGAGCGCGTCGGAGGTCCCGCCGCGACTGCCTTGATTCAACTCGCGGCCGGGTTCAGCCCGACGCGCATCGTCTCGTTCATCCGGCCAACGGGGATCGAAGTCCATAACGTTCTCCTCTGACGTGTCCTCGCGGGTGGCGCCGGACGGGGCCGCCCCGCTTGGCGCGCAGGCGCCACTCCCGTGACAAGTGCCCCTGGCGCCGAGGACGGGTGGGGCTCCGCCTTCGCCAAGACTCCGGCGGACAAGTTGTCCGGCGACAGGGCCCGCGAGCTGATCGAGCGCGCTCGGCGACGCGAATCGAGCTGCGGAGAGTTGTCGGCGGCAGCCGAGCGCGACCAGTGTCGACGCCACTTCGCCGCGAACCGTCTTCCGCTGCAGCGGGTTAGGTGCGATCGGGGTGTGACCAAATTTGGGACCAGTCTCTGGCGAAAACTGGCCTGGGAGGGCGATCCACGGCGAACGCGCCTGGACGAGGCTCGCGCCGCGAAGTCGTTCGAGTTGTGGTGTTTACGCTGATTTCTGAGGAAGTTGGTCGGGGCGACTGGATTCGAACCAGCGACCCCCTGCGCCCAAGGCGAAGGAACCCACACAACTGGGGGCAGCGGGAGTCCGCTGCCCCTCGTTTTCCTTAGGAAATTTTCAACTTGGGGCAACTGCAGTAAACCGCGAGCCACTACCGATTGTCAGCCAATTGTCAGCCAAACGCTGTTTGACGATCCCCTTCCTGACGCTCGCACCAACCGACAGCTTCTGACCTGCAGTCGCCTGCCATCTCGATTCACATCGAAAGGGTGGTACGGCTATGGATTTCGATCCTCGTTGGAATGATGACCCGCGCGACCGAGACGACGATGGTCGCGAACTCAGTCAAGGCAGTCGAGGCGTCTCGTCCGATCCACTCGAACGCGACGCGCGTGACCCGCGTGACGTGTTCACTCGTGATCTCGATCTGCCGCGCGGCCCGGACCGCGAGCGCGTGTGGTTCCGCGAGCACAGCGTTCTCTTGCGCGGTTCGGAATCGCGGGCGCTGGCGACAACCGGCGCGTTCCGCGTCGTGCACGCCGACGACCTCCGGGACAGCCGCGACAAGGCCTACGACCCACGCAGCGGCGAACTCCGGCACCTGCGTGAACAGAAGCTCGTACGAACGATTCCGATCCGCGACGGCCGTGCGCTCGTCGTCCTCACCGAGCGTGGCCGCGACGTCCTCGAACGCAACCGGCACGAGCGCGAGCAGCACTTCTACTCCGGCCTTCAGCGCCCACGCGAGTTGCTTCACGACGCGAAGGTCTACCAGGCGTACGAACGCGAAGCCGAGCGGCTGCGCGAGGATGGTGCGGTCATCCACCGCGTGATGCTCGACACCGAGCTGAAACGCGAGTATCAGCAGTTCCTGCAAGAGCACAACCGCGGCAAGTCCGACAGCGACGGCCGCCCCGATCGTTCACCCGATGAGATCGCGCGCTGGGCGATGGACCACGACCTCCCGGAGAAGGACGGTCACGTCCAGTTCCCCGACGCGCGCATCGTCTACGAGGACCGCGACGGCCGGGAACAGACGCGCGACATCGAGGTGGAGACTCTGAACTACCGCGGCGCGCACGCGTCCGCGAAGGCGTCATCCGGATTCAGCCGCCACAGCGCCGCCGGCATGCGGGTCGTCGGCTCACGCGGGGCCGGCGGCGGAGGCAGCCGGCGTGGCAGCGGCGGCTTCGCCTTCACCGCAAGCACGAATGGGACAGGTCGCCGCACTCCCGATCCAAGGCTCGCAGAGGAGTTGTTGCGATGAATCTCGATGACGCCGTCGGCACCATCATCTCGCGCGGATTCACGGAGCGGCAGGCACGCTTTCTCGTGATCGTCGCGCGTCACTCCGGCGTTTGCGTCATGCGCCAGTACTCCGCGTTCGCAGGTGTCGTCTTCGGCCACACGACGCGGAGGTTCTTCACCAAACTCGAGCGCCTCGGATGGGTCTCGACCTATGACTGCGCGCGCAAACGCGCGCGCATCTACCACGTCCGCCATCGGGAGCTGTACGAGGCCGTCGGTGATGCCGAGTCCCGTCTCCGGCGCCCACCGACCGTGCCACGCGCGCTCGAACGCATCATGCTGCTCGACGTCATCCTGAAGGAGCCGGACCTCGTCTGGTTGGCATCGTCCGAGGAGAAGATGACGCACATCTCGGCGTTCACGGCGACCGGGAAGGACGCGCTGCCGCAGATGACGACGCCGCAAGGGAGCTATGAGCCAGTGCGGTACTTCCCGGATCAGGCGCCGATCGGCATCCATCCCGATGGGCGCTGGATTCTTGTATGCCTGCTGACGCAGGATGCTAAGCGCGAGTTGCGGACCTTCCTCGAGCGGCATCTCATGTTCCTCGCCGCACTGCCAACCTGGACGATCCGCGTCGTCATCCCCGCTCACATGACCGCCCACGGGATGCGTTTCGTCGACGAGGCGCGACGAAACCTGCGCTGGCGTTTCGACGGACAGTTCCGCGACGACCTCCGCTGGTACTTCGAAACTCGGCGCGCCGGTGGAAACCCGGACGCTGTGTCGGACGATGACGAGCGCGCACACCGGGCGAGGCTGCGACGGTTCTCTGGCCTCGGGTTCTCCGCGCTCTACCCACTCTGGGTCGCGAAGGGCGACGACGTGTTCCCGACCGTAGCTGCGCAGGTCGGCGACGCCCTGTTCCGTGAGGTTGGCGTCATCGAACCGCTGGTCCTGCCGCACGCCTACAGCCACTTGGCGCCGCTGGTGGGGGTGGCGTAGGAAACGGCGTTTCTTACGGGGAAAGTAGGGTTGGCTCGGCTGGCAATAGTAGTCAGAGACGTTATATTGTTGCCAGCCAAGTCCGGAATTTCGTTTGCGCAAAGTAACGAATATTGTTACTTTATGCACATGGAAGGACGAGCCGAGAATGCTCGGCAGTACGTCGAAGGCCTCGCCCGAGCGGGACGTTATTTCTTCAATTCCGCCGACGCCCGGAAGGCCCTCGGCGTGTCCGCAGAGGCGGCTAAGGTGGCCCTCCACCGGCTGTCCCAGCAGGGGCTCGTCTCCTCACCGGCACGCGGCTACTACGTCGTCGTGCCGCCCGAGTATCACGCCCTTGGCTGCCTTCCCGCCGAGCAATTCGTCCCCTCGCTGATGGAACGCTTGGGCCTTCACTACTACGCCGGTCTCCTCACCGCCGCCCAGTACCACGGCGCCGCGCATCAGAAGCCGCAGGAGTTCCAAGTCTGCCTTGAACGGGCTCGTCGGCCGCTTACCTGCAGCCGCGTGCGCGTCGCCTTCATCGTCCGCAAGCGGCTCCGCGATGTGCCCGTTCAGAGCGTCAACACTCCGCGTGGAACTCTCCTCATTTCCACCCCTGAGGCGACCGCGCTGGACCTCGTCGGCTACCCGCATCGAGCCGGCGGATTGAACCAGGTTGCGACCGTGCTCGGCGAGCTTGCCGAACGGCTCGACGCCGACAAGCTGGTGGCCGTCGCCGACACCGCGCCGCCGGCTTGGTCGCAGCGTCTTGGCTACGTGTTGGAGCGGGTCGGTGCGGCGGTGAAGGCCGCCCCGCTCAAGGCATGGGTTCAGGCCCACGCGCACAAGTCCGCGGTCCTGCTGGCAGGCGCCAAGAGCAGTTCTGGGGCTCGTGACAACGGCTGGAAGATCGTCGTCAACGCGAGCGTGGAGCCCGACCTGTGATCCCGTTCGACTACATCACCGAGTGGCGTGCCGAGGCGCCCTGGATTGACGATGCGCAGGTCGAGCAGGACCTGGTGATCAGCCGTGCCCTGGTGGAGATCTTCAGGCATCCGGCGCTTGCCGATTCTCTCGCCCTGCGGGGCGGTACAGCGCTCTCCAAGTTGCAGCTCCGGCCGCCCGCACGGTACTCGGAAGACATCGATCTCGTGCAGACCGCGGGGCGACCTGCCGGCCCGATGATGAACGCGCTGAGGGCCGTCTTGGAACCCTGGCTCGGCAAGCCGAAGTGGAAGCAGGGCGAGGGACGGATCACGCTCTATTTCCGCTACACGGCGGAGGGCGCGTCGCCCGTACCGATGCGGCTCAAGGTCGAGACGAACACCCGCGAACACTTCGCGCTCTACGGTCTTCAGAAGGCTCCGTTCAAGGTCGCCTCGCGATGGTTCGAGGGCGCGTGCGACATCCAGACCTACGAGCTCGACGAACTGCTCGGCACCAAGCTCCGCGCGCTCTACCAGCGGAAGCAGGCGCGCGACCTGTTCGACCTCGAGATCGCCCTCACGCGCCTGCCCGTGGAGCCACAGCGAATCGTCGCGGCGTTCCTCGAATACATGGTCCGCGACGGCCACCCGATCACCCGCGCGCAGGTCGAACAGAACCTCGCATTGAAGATGCGCGACGGCGCGTTCCTGGCCGACCTCAGTCCACTTCTCGCGACCGGCGAAGCGTGGGATCCCATCGCCGCCGCGGCTGTTATTTCAGAGCGTCTGGTCACCCTTCTTCCTGGCGACGCATGGAAGGGTGAGGACCGCTGAGGACCAACAGGGGGGAGCCGAACGGGGAGCCGACAGCGCTTCGCTTCATCAGCCCCAAGTACCAAGTGACCTCCACCCCACCACTCCGGCAATACAGACGCGCGAATGTCTGGACAGCGGCGCAACAACGGCCAGAACAGCCAGCAATTGCGCGATGTCGGCATCGGAGAGGCCGGCGCGTTATGCCGGCCGGGCCGCACAGAAGGAGAGGAGAAGGTGTGGAGTGGGGGCGTGAGCGACCCCGCTCCGGCACTGTTCGGCCCCCTGCGGGGTCGCTCACGCCCACTTGTCTGGTGTCAGTTGTCCTGGAGGAAGCGGGCCGGATGTGTGCTCAGATCGTAACCGGATGCGTGACCAATTACGACCGAGATCGTGTCCCTTACGCGCGGGCCAACGACGTGATGATCACCGCGCGCGCAGTGTCGTACCGTAGGCACAACCGATGGTCGTTCTTCGTTGCACACAGAAGCTGCTCGCGCGCCTGAAACAGGCCGACAACCTGCCCGTGGTCGAGTCCACGACGCGGCTCGGCGACTGGTACGGCAACATCCTTCAACTCGGTCGGCGTCAGCACCTGCTCTTCATCAGCGAACGATCCCGACTTCCGGTGGTGATTCCCATCTGCGAAAGCAAGCGGTTGGCCTCGGTGTTTCCCGACGCGGTGTGCGAGGTGTTGAGCAACGTGGGTGTTGCCGCTTTCGACATCGCCGACGAGCGCTCGCGGATGTCAGAGATCGCGTTCGGCCGGACCAGGAATCGCAGCCTCCTTGGTACCTTGAACGACTTCGCATTCATGGCCCAAACGGGAGACGCGCGACGAACCGAACCCGAGTCGCCGGAGGAGCTGATGCGGTTCCTGGCGCAGACACCAATCTTGCCGCTGGACGGCGCGAGTCCAATCGCGTTGACCCTCGCCGTGTTCCAGGGCGAGTAGCCGCAGATGTTCGCGTCGCTCCGGCACTCGATTGTGCGGGAGCGCTTGGGCGCGTCAAGACTGCCCTTCGGCGCTGCGCGGTCTTGACCCGCCCGGCGCGCTCCCGACGGTCTGGCAACTACCGGAGCGACGCGATGAATGCGCGCGAGTAATGTCCATTTCGTCGTGCGCTTGACGGGGAACTTACGGGCGCAAAAATGCGTTCACTCGACAAGTTCGATCCTTCCTGGAGCGCCGAACGCGGTAAACAGCAGCGTGTCAGGTCTGACCTGACCGGATTGATAGTAGGCCGCCTGTTGCGCGGCCAAGCCATACCGTTCGAGACTCTGGTTCAGCATCAGCGCCGCAGCAACTCGGAACTCTCGTGGCCCAAGCCGCACTGATCGCGCCCAAGCATAGAACTCACCGAGAACGCGCCCAACTGGCAACTTCAACGATTGGCGCCGCATTGCTTTCCGCATCAACGGCAGAAGCGGATCGTATAGAACCGCGGTGGACACTTGAGTGTCGAAGAACACGTCCATGAAGTCGCGATCCCGTCCTCGCGTCAGAGCCGCCACACTTCTTGATGGCTGCCGGGCGTTCCCTGAGCACGCATTTCGATGGACGAGACCTGCGCCCCCTCGCGTAGCCTGACCGCGGGTACGCCTCACTCGGGCGGTCCGCTGAATTCGGCGGCCTTCTCGCGCAGATAGCTTTCCATCTCGGGGTCGTAGTACTCGGGCCGAGCGTGGACGAAGTCCGCGGCTCTGCGATAGTACTCGGCCGCACGAGCGCGGTCGCCACGCGCCGCCGCCACCATGGCGACGCGTTCGAGACCGTCGTGCACCTCCGGATAGCGCGTGAGGAGGTCGGCGGCGGCGTGTTCGGCGTCATCCAAGCGCCCGGCGTCGATGAGATCGATCACGACATTGGACGCCTCGTCGAGCCCGTCGTCCTCGGCGACGAGTTCGAAGGGGGGCACGGCCGGTGCGGCCGCGGGCGGCGGGGCTGCCGCCCGTGCGGCCGCGGCGGCGGCTTCGTCACGCGGCAGACAGCAGCGTTTGTATTTCTGCCCGCTGCCGCACGGACACGGGTCGTTGCGCCCGATCTTGGGCATCGTGCTCCTTGGAGGGTCCGTTGTACACCACCCTGCTCACCGATGCGACCTTGTATGCGGCGCTGACGGCGATCGATCAGGAGCTGGCGGCCGTCGCGCACGCCGACGGGTGCCGGCGGTGCCGCGGGCGCTTGCACCATGGGGATTACCCCCGCAAGCCCCGCGGCGGGCCGGCCGATCTGCCGGCGTCGTATGGGAAGCGGACGAGTTTCTGTTGTGCGCGGTGCCGGAAGCGACGGACGCCGCCCTCGGTCCGCTTCCTCGGCCGCCGGGTGTATCTGGCCGCGGTTGTGGTGCTGGCGTGTGTGCTCCGGCAGGGGCCGACGCCCTGGCGCGTCGCGCGGTTGCGGGATCTCCTCGGAGTGAGCGCGGACACGCTGGCGCGCTGGCATCGCTGGTGGCGGGACGCCTTCGTGCGGAGTCCGTTCTGGCGGGCCGGCCGCAGTCGGTTCGCGCGGCCGGTCGATGAGGGCGATCTGCCGCGCGACTTGCTCGCGCGATTTGGCGGCGACGCCATGGCACCGATCATCGCGATGCTCCGGTTTCTCAGTCCGTTGACGACCGCGGCGAGCACGGTCGGCGAGGCCGCGGGGTGATCCGCAGAAGATGCTTCTTGAGGCCCCGGGAGGCGATCGCATCTGATCGCGCCATCGCGGGCGGCGGCGCGATCGACCGGCCGCCGCCGGGAGATGGCGATGGCGTCTGAGGCATCCGACGGACGACGGCACGATCGCTGGGCCCAGCTGCGCTTTGCGGTGATTGGCACGCTGCTGGCCGCGCCCCCGAAGAAGGGGGAGCTCCAGCGGGCACTTACGGCGCTCGCCGCGCGCGAGTGGCAGCATCCCATTCGGCACGAGCCGGTGCGCTTTGCGCGCTCGACGCTCGAGCGCTGGTACTACCAGGCGCGACACGCGCCGGTCGATCCGGTGCGTCAGCTCCGTCGGCGGGTCCGCACCGATGCCGGCCAGCAGCCCGCCATGGGCGAGGCGGTGCGCCACGTGCTGCGCGCGCAGTATGACGCGCATCGCAGCTGGAGCTATCAACTCCACGTCGACAATCTGCGCGTGCGCGTGCAGGCCGATCCCACCCTCGGCCCGATGCCCTCGTATGCGACGGTCCGCCGGTACATGCAGACCCAGGGACTCCTGCGCCAGCGCCGCCGCACGGCGCGGGATCGCCCCGGCGCGGATCGGATCGACGCGGCGCGGCAGGCGCGCGAAGTGCGCAGCTACGAAGTCGAGTACGTCGGCGGCTTGTGGCACGCCGACTTCCATCACGGCAGTCTGAAGGTCCTGACCGCGGCGGGCACCTGGGTGACCCCCGTGCTCCTGGCCTTTCTCGATGATCACTCGCGACTCTGTTGTCATGCGCAGTGGTATCTCGCCGAAACCGCCGACACCTTCGTGCATGGCCTGATTCAGGCGATCCAGAAGCGGTCGTTGCCACGCGCGTTACTGACCGACAACGGCAGCCCGATGATGGCGGCCGAAACGCGCGAAGGCCTCGCCCGCCTGGGGATCACGCACGAGACCACGCTTCCCTTCTCGCCCCATCAGAACGCCAAGCAAGAAACCTGGTGGGCCCAGATCGAAGGGCGCCTGCTCGCGATGCTCGAAGGGGTCGCCCACGAGCTCCGCCTCGACCTGCTCAATGAGGCCACCCAGGCGTGGGTGGAGCTGGAGTACCAGCGGACCCGCCATCGGGAAATCGGCGCGCCGCCGCTGGCCCGCTTTCTCGCCGGCCCCGACGTCCTCCGGCCCTGTCCGCCGCCGGAGGTGCTTCGCAGGGCCTTCACGACGGAGCAGACACGGGAGCAGCGTCGCTCCGACGGCACGATCAGTGTGGCCGGCGTCCGCTTTGAAGTCCCCGCTCGCTTCGCGCACCTGCCGCGGCTCACGATCCGCTTCGCCCGCTGGGACCTTGCCTCGGTGCTGGTCTGTGATCGGCGGACCGGCGAGGTGATCGGCACGCTCTACCCGCTTGACAAAGCGCGCAATGCCGAGGGCGTGCGGCGTCCGCGGTCGGCGCCTGACGCGGCGGCCCCGCCGCCCGTCACCGGCATCGCGCCGTTGCTGGAGGCGTTGCTCGAGGCGTACCGCGCCAGCGGATTGCCGCCCGCCTATCAGCCGAAGGACGAGAAGCCGCCGGACCAGGAGGACTGACCGATGACCAAGAAACTGCAGCAGCTCTATAGCCTCAAGTGGAATCCCTTCTCGCCGGACGTGCCGACCGAGGCCCTGCACGTCACCGCGCGCCTCGATAGCTTCGGCTGGCGCGTGGAGCAGCTCGTGCGCGAGGGCGGCTTCGCCGTGATCCTCGGCGACCCGGGCACCGGGAAATCCGTCGCGTTGCGCGTACTGGCGGCGCGGCTCGCGGGGCTGCGCGACGTGGTCGTCGGCATCCTCACGCGTCCGCACGCCGGCGTCGCGGATTGCTATCGAGAGCTTGGGCATCTGTTTGGCGTGAGTCTCTCGCCGCACAATCGCTGGGCCGGCGCGAAAGCGTTGCGCGATACCTGGCGCGCGCACATCGAGGCGGCGCGCTTCCGACCAGTCTTGCTCATCGACGAAGCGCAGGACGTGCGCACCGAGGTGCTGAATGAGCTCCGGTTGCTCGCGAGCGCCGACCTCGACGCGCGCGTCATCCTCACGGTGGTGTTGGCCGGTGACAGGCGCTTGCAGGCGCGCCTGCGCGAGCTGGAGCTCCTCCCGCTCGAGAGTCGCCTGCGCGTGAAGCTCCTCCTCGAGGCCGCGTCACGCGACGACCTCGCGCAGTGTCTACGGCATGTGCTCGAGCAGGCGGGCAACCCCCGCTTGTTGACGCCAGGCCTGCTCGACACGCTCGTCGATCACGCCGGCGGCAATCACCGCACGCTGATGGCGCACGCCCACGAATTACTCCTCGCTGGCGCCGAGCGCGAGCGCCCGCAACTCGATGAGCAGCTCTTTTTCGATCTCTTCGCGCCGACAGCATCGGACCGGCCGCGCTCGCGCCCGGCACGGACACGTTGACCATGCTGCCCGTCGCGCGCGCCTGCGATCTGCCGGTCTGTCCGCCCGAGCGTCGCTGGCTCATCGAGGATCTGTGGGCCGATCAGGCCGTCGGCATCATCGGCGGCGAACCGAAGTGCGGCAAGAGCTTCCTGGCCCTCGACCTGCTCGTCGCCGTGGCCAGCGGCGCGCCCTGTCTGCGCCGCTTCGCCGTCGTCCAGCGCGGCCCGGTACTCCTCTATGCGGCGGAGGACGCGCTGCATCTGGTGCGCACGCGCCTCGAGGGCCTCTGCCACGCCGCGGCGGTGCCGCTCCGCGACCTGCCGATCCATGTCATCACGGCACCCAGTGTCCGGCTCGATCTCCCCGACGACCGGCAGCACCTGCAGGCCACGATCGGCAGCTTGCGCCCGCGCCTGCTCGTCCTCGATCCCTTCGTCCGCCTCCATCGGATCGATGAGAACGCGTCCTCGGAGGTCGCCCCGTTGCTGGCCTATCTCCGCGAGCTGCAGCGCCGCTTCGCCCTCGCCGTGGTCCTCGTCCATCATGCACGCAAAGGCGCCGGCGCCGTGCGCGGCGGCCAAGCCTTGCGCGGCAGCTCCGAGCTGCACGCGTGGGGCGACTCGAATCTGTATCTCCGCCGGATCGACGACCGGCTCCTCCTGAGCATCGAGCACCGCGCCGCTCCGTCCCGCACAGGGTTGCCGCTCGTCTTGCGCAGTACCGACGGCGCCGTCGCGCTGCACCTCGTCGAGTCCGTCGCCGCGACGCCGGTCGCACCGCCGTCACCAACCGCGCGGGTGGAAGAGGTCCTTGGCCAGAGCAATCGCCCGCTGACGCTCACCGAGCTGCGAGAGGCCTGTCGGATGCGGACGGCCTCGCTGTGTCAGGCGCTCGCGACGCTGGCGACACAGGGCCGCGTGCACAAGTCCGCCGCGGGATACCAGCTGACGATCGTTTCCCGCGACCCGTTTCCCGCGGCTCCTCTACAGGCGGCGGGAAGCGGAAACGGGTAACACGACACACGCTCCGGATCGTGTCTCACGATCCGACCGACGCGCCTCGCCGCCGTGGGGGATAGGGCTCCGCTGGCGAGCGACCCGAGCACCACGGCGGACTCGCGCAGGACGACGGGTCGGTTTCCTCAGCCGGCCCGTCGCTCCTCAGGTCAGGAGCGTCGGTCAGTGGTCGTCCTGGCGGGAGCCAATGCGGTAAACGCACGCCGCGACGAACCCCGATTGCTGGACTCTGCTGCACGGCCGGGCGCATCCATCAATTTGGGTGATCGAAGGGCCATCAGAAAGCGTGCTCACGCTCACGCGTGATCGGGTTGTAAATGTCGGTCAGCAGCTTGCCAATAAACATCGAGGCGGTAAAAGCATCAACAGGCGCGAGCGTGGCCACAACCGACACCGCTCCATGTGACAGCAAGGTCCGCACGAAACACCCGCGCATCGCTCCGGTCACCGAGGTGTCGCATGCCGACAAGATCCAGAGCGGCGGCACGCGTTTCGGAGGCACAAGTTCATGCACAGGAATGTCTCCATCAGGCAACCTGATTGTCAGGAGATCCTTACCGCGGTCATAGCTGCCGTGGGCATCGACCAGTACGATGTCGAATGCGGCAGCATCGAGCGCGGCGTGCATCTCAGCGGCATTCGCCGGAGTCACGTATGTATACCGTTGCCCCAGTCCTTCGGAAGTAGCAATGAACGCATCCGTGTCGGACCGAATGTGATCGGCTCGCTCGATGAGATCGAATACAAGTACTCGGCTAGGGTCACGGCTATCGATTGTGACGCGAGACTCCAGGGCCGCGCTGAGCACGTCCCAGCGCGTCATACCAAGAGGGATCCGAGCCACAGCCTTAGTCAGGCACAGGGGCCAATCATCGACAGCCGTCCATTCAAATGGAAGGTCGCTTAGAAATGTGACCTGCCCATCGCCGTGAGCAATCTCTCGAAGGCTCTCGGCCGGGATGAGACTTGCTAGGCTTTGCTCGACCGTCTGAAATAGCGCCGACACCTTGTTGCTTCTCGCCTCGATTGCGCGATTCAGGTTCGCGATATCGTTGTGCACTAGCGTATGAACGGGACCGAGTTGCCACGGCTCAGCATTGACGCGAGCAGCGAGACAGGCTGCGTTGCAAGCGACGAGCCGATCCTCGTACAGCAGAGTCTCGCGCGCGTGGTCGTAAACCTTGCGGGATGGCTCGTGATTGGGACGCGAGTCGGAGTGGCCAGCTCCGAGGTCCTTTATCGCTTTGAGCCTGACGCCTGACCACCGGTTGAAGTCGGGCGCAATTTCCGCGCCCTCTGGAACGTGCCCTCGAACCACGTCTTGACGTGGTACTGGGGCTGCAACGAGGATGGCTGCTCGTCGTCCACTGGACACGCGACGACCGAGCTGCAGCAATGCATCGCGCTTCTGTTCATGGGTTGAATTCGCTACGAAACTTCCGTAGATGCGCGCGAGTTCCCCCGCCGTAACGCCGAGCGCAGGTGGTGGCTCCATCCCTCCTTCCGCGAGCGAAAGGACCCGACAGGCCCAAAGCATCCATCGAAAGCTGAAGCGGAAGAATCGATCGCCTCCCTCAGGCACGGATGGCGCCAACGTCGGCTCCTCCACGTTGTTCGAGAGCCGGTTGTATAGGTAGGCTGCGCTTCTGCCTTGATCCGTTGGCGGCAGGGGCATCGCCGGGATGAAGTCGAGTCGCGACCTTTCGGCGAGCAAATCGACCGACGCCAGTGGTCTGATGGCGTCACGGGCATCTGTGCTCCAGCGGGTCGCAGAAGCGACGAACGAACAGAGTTTCCGAAGGGCCGCATAGAACTGCCGAAGGTCCTCCTTGCCCTCTAACAATCCCGGAAACATTCCCATGTTTTCGGCGACTTTCAGTGCACGTTCAGACTGGCTCAACACGACGGCCGGGCGCTCTCGAGCAAGCACTTCGAGCCAGGTTGGGACGGGATACCGGACCATCAGGACGACGAGCGGCATGTTCACCATGCCGCTCCACATGACGTCGTCCGGCTTCTCCCGCGAGCCCGTGATTCGAATCTGTGGCAGGTCCTGAATTCGAATCGCAGCCTCCAAGAACGGGCGGCCACCTGACCGGATACGTCCAGCGTCTCCGGGAAGAAGTGCCAGGGCCATGAAGGAGCGTAAGAGTCGAATGTTTGCTTCGGGAACCAAGCGGAACACAGAGCTGTAGCGTTGCACCTCACTGTCTTGAACGAGCACGTACGCGATTCGCGTGTCGAGTGTTCGTTCGGATGCCGGTGGTGTGATGAGCAAGTCGGTCATCAGAATTCCGATTCGGGGGTGCGGTTATCACATCCGGCGTTCGTGACAATGAATGAACCCGCTCCTCGCGAGCGGTCGGACGCGTCAAGACTACCGTTCGGCGCTGCGCGGTCTTAACCCACCCGAGTACTCCCAGGTCTTTACCGGAGCGAACGACGCAAAACCGCTTGGCTCTTATGTTCCAGTAGTGTGGAAGGAAGAGAGGTTTCAGTCTCGCTCGAAGCCGTGCGTGTCGAACTTCAGTGTCCGGCTGTTCTCCGTCACCGTCCGCACCACTTGGTCGCTGGCGCCCTTCGGCAGGTCGGCCGCGATCTCGAGTCTGACAGTGACATCGGCGCCGACTTGGCCGACGAGGTGCGAGATCACTTCTTCGGCGATCCGGCCGGCGTCGCGGCCGACACGCGTCGGATCCAGCGTCACTGTTCCAAAGAACCGACGAACGGCCGGCACCGGCTCACCGTGAGCGCCCTTTTCCTTCTCGGTCGAACCATTAACCGTCGTGGTGGCCCCGCCCTCAGCGCCCGGCTTTCCAGGAACAGGAACGCCCGCCTTAGGAGCTTCGGCATCGAGCTGGCGACAAGCGATGTCGGGCTTCACTAGCACTCCGGTGCTGTCCGCAGTGACAGGCACGTTCTGGCCGGCCCTGAGCCCGCGATAGCGCCCGGCCGCCTCGTCGAAGCTGTCGGCGTACGCAAATGACTCCGAGGGCCACGTCAACAGCGCGAGCCCCCCCTTGATGGCGCCGAGTAAAACGTCCGGGCCGGCCAAGCGGGGTAGGTAGATGTAGGTCGCGAAGTAATCGATCAACTGGCGCACCGAGACGCGCCCCTCGGGCCAGAGCGGCACATCGTCGAGATGCTTCCTGAGGATCGTCGGCCCCAGAGAGGTCACCAGCAGTTCTTCGCTTCTCAGCTTCTTGCTGGCGCGCACCGCAAGCGCGTCGCTGCCGGAAAGGCGCGTCGCCTGAAACGTCACGGGCGCCTGCGGATTCGATTGAACGGGGACGAGCAGCCATTGATAGGTCTCGGGAATCCTCGCGAGCACCATAGATTCAGCGGCCTTCAACTGCGTTTCGGCTTGCCCGCGTTGGTGTTTGCCCAAGTCGAGCACATCGGCTTCACCGACGATTGATTTCCACGCCAGGTATCGACGCACCGCATCGTCCAGGTCCTGCATGCGCGCCTTGTCGGCTGCAAGAAACACCAGGCCGTTCCTGAAGAGACGCGGGCTGTTGCCGCGCGATTCCAGCAGCGTCTTGGCCGCGACCTCTGCTGGACTCGTGCCGTCCTTGGTGTAGACGTGTTCCGCTGGCAGCACCACCAGGCGCGCATCCTGGTCGTCCGGAACGTCCGCAGCGCTTCGCGCAAAGGCATGGACGCGGGCGAAGTCGCCTGTCTTGCGCGCATCCTCTCGAATGCGCTCGTCGAGTTCGGCGTACACCTTGTCGGGCTCGCGCTTCAGTTGCTCGGCCCTGTCTTCGGCGAGCTTCGTAACGGTCGGCTGCGTGGCGTACCAGACGCGAGCCCCGTCCTGGTAAAGGTACGTCGCCGCCGCGGCCAGCCGGCGAAGCGCGTCGCCGAAAACGGCGGGCGGCTCGCCGGGCATAACGCATCCGAGCGTCACACGCCGATCCTCGAGACCGCGATGCGCCGCACCGGCCGTCGGCGCAGACCCCATGTAAACGGTACGCGCCACTCGACGCGTGGCATGGAGCCTTCCCAGATTCGGCTGCTCGTTGTCGATCTTGACCGGCAACGAGTTCGGTCCATCGATATCCCGCTCGATAATTGGCGCCCACGCGTCCGACAAGTACCGCGTCAGCTCGAACTGCACTCTGGCGTTGTCGATGGGAATTGTCGACGGCAGGATAAGCGGGTTCCTGTCGCCTTTCTCCCACAGGCAGTGAATGACCGCTGCCATCAGACGTAGCACGCCGCGCGTGCGCTGGAACTTCACCAGCGTGGACCAGTCCGAGTAGAGGCGGTCGAACACCTCGGGATGGATCGGATACGCGGCCTGAATCCGTTTCTCGTAGTCCGCGCTCCGGCACTCTGGCGGGAACTCGGCCGCCTGAACGTGATACAGCTCAGAGAAGCCGCGGGCCGTCAGGTCCCGGTTCTTGAATTGATCGCCTGGAATGGGCTCGAACAGCCTCCGACGGACGATTTCGAATCCTTCCTCCGCTGTTGCCGGCCGCCAGGATGATTCGACACGTCCAATCACGTTGCGTAGGCGGTCCAATGCCTCGCGCCCCCGAATGCCGCCCACCTCCACGTCGTCGGCCTGGGTGTGTGGTGACCCGCCAGTGTCAGACGCTGGGAGAGAGACAACGAGCAGGCAGTTGTTCGCAAGCTTCGCCGACTCGGTTAGCGCCTGTGCGAACGTGAACATCGTCTCGAAGCTGCCTGCGGGGAGATCGCTCTGGTCGTGCAACTGACGCGCGTAGGCGACCCATTCGTCGATCAGGATCAGACACGGACCGTACTCGACGAACAGCTCCCGCAGAACATCGCCAGGGCTCGTCGCCTTCTCGTCGTCCCTTGCGATGCGGCTGAAGGCCTTCTTTCCACCGAGCTGCCAGGCCAGTTCGCCCCAGAGCGTGTGAACCACCGTGCCATCAGGCTTCGTCGCCGGATTGCCCGGAGAGATCTTGTTGCCCACCAGCACGACCCGTTTCACCTTCGGCAGGCTCTTCGTGTCCGCTTCGGCCATCACGGCGTCTACGCCGACCAAGTCGGCGACGGCCGTCCCGGAAAACAGGTGATAGAGGGCAAGCATCGAGTGAGTCTTGCCGCCACCAAAGTTCGTCTGCAGCTGGACGACGGGATCGCCACCATGGCCGCCGACTCGCCGAACCGCGCCAACGAGGAGGCGCTTAAGGCTTTCGGTGAGGTACGTTCGCCTGAAGAACTCTTTCGGATTGTTGTACTCGGCGGTTCCTTGGCCGATGTGAACCTGCCAGAGGTCGGCCGCGAATTCGGCCTGCTGGTATCGGCCGCTCGCGACATCCGCATGTGGCGTGACCACATCGCGCCAGGGTTTCAGGCTTCCCGCCGCCGCGCTCTCGATCAGCGAGCCGCCGACCTTCTTCTTCTCGTTGCGGACCTGTTCTTCGAACGTCAGCCTCCGAAGCTCCAGCATGATCTTGTCGATCTCTTCGGCTTGTGGTGCGGAGATCGCTGTCAGCAGGCGCGAGGCAGAATCAAGCGCGCGCTCCGCGTCGCGGCTCGTGAATCGCTCCTGATGCGCCCACTTGTTCCGCCAGTCGCGAAGTTCCTGGGCCAGGGAGAGATCGGAACGGCCGAGAGTTGTGCCGAAGACGTCCCTCCACGCCGCGACCATCAGCTTCAGCAGAGCCGCTATGTCCCAGTCGAGAATTGGCCGCTTCGCCAGTGTCGGGTCTTCGGAAAACCTCCGAACCGTTTCCATGTTGACCGCGCCGATGCGAACCTTCTCCTGCACCTCCCGCTCGACGAACGGCGCCAGTCCCTGGCGCAGGAGGTCCATCGCCTTGCCGACTCGGTCCTGATTCGTGATCGCCATAGTGCTACTCGTCGTGCCCGTTGGCGGGGATCTGCTCGGCTGGCACCCAGACAACGCGCTCGTTCTGCCAGACGGCCACGGGGTTGCCGGCTCGCTTGTGATTGAGGAGTGCCTCCCGCACAGCCTGGCGCAGCGCCTTGAGAATGCGCGAGTGATCGTTGATCCGTTCGGCGGGAGGAAGGGAAGCGTTAGGGTTATCGGTCATCTGAGTTCCTCCAGCCGACGCCATGCGGCCTGGTCAGCTACGGTGGTGGGAGCCCCCTCAGCGCCATGAGCGATTAGGCGCGGACCTCTGACGGTGCTGTTGTCGTACACGTGCCAGCCATCCACAATCGTTCGATACACCTCGAAGAAGTTCCGCAATCCGGCGACGAAACGCCGGCGCACGACCGCCTCCGGCACATCATGCCCGCCCTGGCGCACGCGCTCGGCTACGCGCGCCACGGCAAGCTCCGCGGCAGGTAGAGCAAGGAAGATCAGGTGGGCGCGATAACCGGCGGCGCGAAGGTTCTCCAGCCACCGCGCATGTCCTCGACCAGACAGCGTCGTTTCGAAAGCGAAGTCGCGACGCTCACGGGCTAGGAAACGCAGGCGGTGGAGCGTGACGCGGCCGGCGGTCACGGCCGCGGACTCCGGGCGATACGCCGACAGTCCCTGCGCGATCGTGTCGGCGTTAACGAACTCGTCCACCGCCAATGCACCGCGAAGGAGGTGTGCTGCGCTCGTGCTCTTGCCGGCACCATTGGGGCCGGCGAGCACGACGACGACAGGCGCGATGGCCATGCGCTACTCTTCATCCTCGACGAGCATGGTCGCTTGTGTGGGCGTCTTTCGGCCCGGGTCCTTCGCCAGCCGCTCCAGTTCCGGGAAGCTCTGTACGAGGCCGTTGTAAGAAAGCGCTTCAGCCGCGCGCTTCTTCCGTTCGCACAAGGTATACAGGCGGTAGCACAGTTCTCGGGCCAGTTCTGCTTTGCTGCCCAACTGGGCGACCAACTCCGCGGCTGCCGCCTCGCCGCCCGATTCCAGCGCACGGATCAAATGGTGAACGCTCTCCCACGCGCTGAGGCGCGTATCAGTTGACGGATCCCATCTGGGAGAGAGCTCTGATGGCTTTAGGATCCGCACGTCGCCGCGGCTCGACTTAACAATGCCCGCGTCGACCAATCCCTGCACACTCGTGTTCTTGGCCCGCGCGAGCACGTCGGCGACACCGAATTCGCCCTCGCCGAACCCATGCTGCTCGAACCATGCCAGCGCCCATCGGCTGTCGGCGTCGAAGTCACCCTCCTGTTCGGCAAGCGTCTGGTCGAGCACCTGGTTGATGAGCGCGAGCGCCTCGCGCATCGGAACGGGCTTGCCCTCGGCGTCGAGAATCTTGGAGTAGCGAGTGTAGACCGCCATGCCGGGGCCGATTGCGGCCTGCGCAAGGTCGACCGGAGCGATGTTGCCTTCCTGGAGGCGGCGCAGCGCAGTGGGCAGTTCGGCCTTGAGGGCCGCGACGAACTCGCGACGAGTCGCGGCAGTGGCGTTCTCGGCGCGCTTGCGGCAGACGAGAACGATGCTGGAGGCGAGAGCATTGGCGTCCATGCCTCGTATCCGATTCGCAAGCTCGGTGCGCGTCGGCCACGTACCGCTTACCGCGAAGCCGGCGCGAATCACGGCATCGAGGAACGTTTCCCAGCCAGTACTTGATGTACTTCCTTCAGTGTCGCTCTCCGACTGCTTGAAGGCATAGTAAATCGTCACGGGAAACGCAGGATGCGATTGCTCCACTATGCGCTGCATTGCGTTCGTCATGCCCTTCAGAAAGAAGGCTTCAGCCCCTTCCTTGCGGTCATCGTGACGATAAGCAAAGGCGACGAGTTCCTCGGTCTTCGGAACCGCAAGCGTGGCGAAGAGGTCTGGAAAGATAGACCGCAGCGAGCGACGAAGCCATACATAGAAGAAGTCCGATAAGTCGGCGTACGGGACGTTGTCGTAATAGGGTGGGTCAGTTGAAACCACTCTGGCGTTGCTCAGAGACTGGCTCATCGCATCCAACTGCCTCGCCACTCCCGTCTGCGCGGCCACAGCAGCGGCTGCCTCCAGATTATCGGCCGAGTACTTAACAGCGTTGTGCCAACAGATTGCAGACTTGCCTAACACATTTGACTCGGGAAAATCCCAGGTCATCTGTAGTGCCTGCCGCTTGAATGTCTGCATCACCTGTTCACCTGACGGCTTCCAGGTCGCTACAGAACTGTTGTAATCAGCCAGGCGATCGATCGCGAGGGCCAGATAGATCCCCACAGCCTCCGCGTACGCGGTCGCCTGGTCTCCGCCATCGCGTAGAGGGGTTTGATCGTCGGCTAGCCCGGACGAGAGTGCGTCGCGGCGGACTTGCTGCATCGCCTCGCCCACAAGATCAGAGAGTGTCGTCAGTGCCAACAGCTGGCGATCAGTGAAGAGCTGATCGAAACGGTCCATGCCGTAGGGTTTCACGCCGAGGTATTGCGTGGTGCCGGAGATCATCACCTCGGGCTTCCACTCGGGTTCCGCCTTTTTCGCCTCCGCCTCATGCTCTGGCGTTGGCGGGAGATAGACGCGCCCGCGAGCGCCCTCGGCCACGATCGCCAGCAGCCGCGCGCCCATCCGACCGGCTTTGCCCTCACCTTTGATGTAGTCTCCTGCGATCGGTGTCCCCGACATAAGGCACTCGAAGTTCGCCCCGCGCGACAACTTGGTCCCGTTCTTCGTCCGTTCCGCGTTCTTTGGCTTACCGACCTTCACGGTGAACCGATACCCGCTGCCGTCGATTACCGGCTCGATGTAAGCTTCTTTGCCCGGCTTGGTTGCGAGCATGAAGGTTGAGACCAGCGGCACGTCCACCTTCGCGAACGCCGGATTCGGGCTCTTCACCGTGCGGGCCCACAGCCACGCGATCACGCTGAGCCTTTTCCCGACGTACGGTTTGAGATCGGGCCGCACTTTCCCCATCTCAGGCGTTATCTCGATCGTAGGGTAGCGCTTGCCGATGCGCGTTTCCGCTTCGTCGCGCATCCACTTGCCGTAGTAGCGCACATCCTCGGCGAGTCCTTCTGCGCCCTTCCACGCGTGTGCGAAGAGCGCCTTTTCCTTGCGCGCCTTGGGATTTACTGGCGGCTTGCCCGCGAAACGCGGCGGGATTTCGATCATCGCCTTGTTGATGAGAACCGCAACCGGGTTCAGGTCGCTGGCATACACTTCGAGCCCAAGGCGCTGCGCCTCGAGCGGCAGCGCGCCGCCGCCCGCGAAGGGATCGTGGAAGGCAGGTAGCTTGTGGCGGTCGAACAACTTGTTGGCGCGCGGGTGGTCGGCGTTCTCAGCGCATGCGCGCCGCCAGCTTTGCCAAATTTCCTCCCGCGCGCGGCTCAAGACTTCTTCGTTGGTTGAGTTCTCCCACTGCACCAATTCCTCAATAATCCTGAAGAGGCGCTCGCGCTCCTTCTGTTGCTTCTTCTCCGTGGGAAACAGATCCGGCAACGACGACGGATCGTCCACCATCTGCCCAAAGATCACGGCCCGCGCCGCCGCCAGCGGTCGCCGCGCCCACCAAAGATGCAGACCCCTGGGGTGTGCCCCAATACCAGGCTGCTTCTCATGCGCTGAAGCCTTGTTGATCGCTTCGAGCGGGAGGGCGACTTCTATCAGTGTCTTCCGTATCGTTCCCATTAGCTCGGGTCTCCGGCTCTCGCGAGGAGGTCGCGAAACGGGAAATCCACGCTGGCGCCATTGAAGTCGGTCGTGATGCCGCTCCGCTCGAACGGACGCCGCAGGTAACGAACGTTGTGGCGGTCGTGGTCGAGGAACTCGACGAGCGCGAGGACGAAGTCCTCCGGTTTGTTGAGGCTCGTCAGGATCTCGTTCTTGGTCACGGTGACAGTGTCGGCGCCGGTGACACGCCCCTTCACCTCGATGAACCGCAGGCGCCCACCGCCGGCCCGGCTCTCGATGTCGTAGCCAAGCCGCTCGAATTCCCGGTCCGTTGGATCGAATCCGAGGCCGCGCTCCACGTCCATGACGATGGCGCGGGCGCGCGCGGCGGCGGCCATCGTGTCGATCTGCGCAGCGGTAAGTGGACGGCCCACCATCTGCCTAACCAGGCCGAGCGGCGCGATGACGAGAGCGCCGATGAGGACGGGCGGCTGCGCCGAAACCTGGGCCTCGCGGGCGAGCTCGTCCAGCCGTCGCTTCAATCGGGCATGAAGATCCTCGGCGCGGCGCCTCGCCTCCTGCGAGTTCAGGCGTGCGCCCGGCCTCCCGGCCTCTTCCTGCGCCTTCAACTGGGCGGCGCGGTGATCCCAGTGCGCGATCTCCTTCGTGAGCCGGTCCTTCACCGCCGCCCGCGTCTTCTCGACCCAACCGATACGGCGCCGGCGAACCTCCTCGACGTGCTCGGGCACCACAGATGCGATCGCGTACGCTTGCGCCTTCTGCTCGATCCCGGTGGCGATCCAGCTCGCCTCGCTCCGCGCAAGTACATCGCTAGCCGTGGGCTCGTCGGCCGCCAGCGGCCGGTAATCCAGATACGGCGCATATTGGAGATGTCGTGCCTCGCCGTTCGCGTCGAGCTCCACATAGAGCATCCGACGCGAGACAGTCCGCCGTTCACCGGATGGCAGCAGGCTGGCGTCCTGGACGCCGTGGTCGAGCACGCACAGCACGCGCGGGCTCACGCCGTAGTCCTTCTCGTCTACGAGCACGGAGCCGCGCTTGAGCAGATCGCGATTGGCCTCGAGTGTCAGGTCCAGCGTCGCGTCAAGCAGCGGATGGCCCGGACAGACGAAGGCCGCGAATGGCTTGCCGTGCTGGGTAATCAGCCCCTTTTCGAAAACGATCCGCTCGTAACGCTGGAGGACCGGTTCGCCGACGCCAATCTGCCGGTCTCGGCTTCGGACCGTTGCCGGGACGTGCGTCACCTCGTAACGTCGGCTCTCGCGCTGACCTGCCCGGCCACCGAGCCGCGAAAACGCCTCGAGAAAGAACGATTCGATGTAGTGCGGCTGCAGCCGGCGTGCGTCAGCGCGCTCCATGTCCTCCCGCACGCGCTGCACCTTGCTGGCGTCCATGATCGTGGGGTCGAGCACTTTGTCTTCGATCAGCGTTTGCAATCGCTCGCGATCCATCGCCTGCTCGACGACTGTCGTGAGATAGGCGCGGGTCTCGGGTTGCTCGCCGAACCGAATCGCCTGAATGAGCAGCTCCCGCAGCGGCTTGCCATCGAACTGGACGCGTCCCAAGACGTCATAGACCTGCCCGCCGAGGGCACTCCTCGCTTCAGCCAGCTTCTCCAGCAGCCTCCGGTAGACGTCGCCTTCACGCGTTTCGTCAGCAACGAGGTTCCACAGGTGACAGGGCTCGGTCTGGCCAATGCGATGGATGCGCCCGAACCGCTGTTCAATGCGATTCGGATTCCACGGCAGGTCGTAGTTGACCATTAAGTGGGCGCGCTGGAGGTTGATGCCTTCGCCCGCGGCGTCGGTGGCGATGAGCACGCGCACGGATGGATCGTGGCGAAAGGCCTCCTGCGCCTTCATCCGATCCTCTCGTCCCATGCTGCCGTGGATCACCTGCACGGCCTCCTCGTTGCCGAACACGCGCGAGATCCGTCCCTGAAGATAGGCGAGTGTGTCCCGGTGCTCGGTGAAGATGACAAGCTTCTCGTTGAGCGCCTGCTGCAGGTTTTCGTGCAACAGGCCGGCGAGCTCGACCCACTTTCGATCGTCGCCCGTTCGTCGTACATCATTCGCCGTCCGCTCGAGGACAAGCAGCGCGGCAATCTCCGCGCGCAACTCCTCTGCCGTACGAGCCGCGGTCGCCTGGTCGAGGACCTCCGCCTCGACCTGCTCCATCTCGTCGTCCGCCGCATCATCGAGATCGTCTACGTCGTCGGCGTCCAGCTCGGGCACGTCTGGACTGGGGCCAGCGAGGAGCGCAGCTCGGTGCATCAGCTCCACCTCGCGCAGCTTCTTCTCGAGTCGCTCTCGGCGGCGCCGGAGCGACTGGTAGATCGCCTCGGGAGACGAAGCGAGCCGCCGCTGCAGCATCGTCAATGCGAAGCCGACGGTATTCGCGCGCTTGTCGTTTTGCAGGTCGTCAGCCTTACGCCACTCCTGACGGACGTAGTCCGTGACCATTTTGTACAACTGCGCTTCGGCATCGGAGAGCTTGTAGGGCAGGGTGTTGGCAAAGCGCTGCGGAAAGAGCGGCGTCCCGTCGAACTTGAGCAGCTTCTCCTTGACCATCCGACGCATGAGATCGCTGACGTCGGTGACGTGGACGCCGTCACGGAACTTTCCCTCGAAGCGATCGCCATCGAGCAGCGCCATGAACAACTGGAAGTCTTCTTCTTTGCCGTTGTGGGGCGTTGCCGTCATCAGCAGGAAGTGGCGAGTGACGCCCGACAACAACTGTCCGAGCTTGTAGCGCTTCGTGTACTTCACCTCGCCCCCGAAGAACGTCGCCGACATCTTGTGTGCTTCGTCGCACACGACCAGATCCCACTGGCAGTCGGGCGCCAGCAGCTTCGCCTGTACATCGTCGTTGCGAGAGAGCTTGTCGAGCCTGGCGATCGCCAGATTCGTATCGCGAAACCAGTTGCCGGTCGCGGACGATTCCAGCCTGTCGTTGGTGAGGATGTCGAACTTCAAATGAAAGCGGCGATACAGCTCGTCCTGCCACTGCTCGGCGAGGCTGCCTGGGCAGACCACCAGGCAACGCTGCAGATCGCCGCGGGCGATCATCTCCTTCATCAGCAAGCCGGCCATGATGGTCTTGCCGGCGCCGGGGTCGTCTGCCAGCAGGAATCGCAACGGCTGCCGCGGCAGCATTTCCTCGTAGACGGCCGTGATCTGGTGGGGCAACGGTTCGACTAGCGAGGTGTGCACAGCGAGGACCGGATCGAACAGATGCGCGAGCCGGATGCGGTGTGCCTCGGCGACCAGGCGGAACAGCTTCCCGTCGCCGTCGAAGCTCCATGGCTTGCCCTTTTCTGCCACCTGGAGGCGCGCTTCATCAGCGCGGTACAGCACCTCGTTGCTCACCCGACCGGCCGGGTCCTTGTACGTGAGTTCCAGGGCGTTATCGCCATACCACTGGACGCTCACGATGGTGACCAGGGCTTCGGGAAGAATGCCTCGAACGGCGAGGTTGGGCTGGAGATCCTCGAGTCTCATGAGCACGATGTGTCGGTTATACGGGCAATCCGATCCAGAGCAGGCTTCGTCGCGGACGCGATCAACGGAACGTTTGAGTCGGCAGCTTTAGACATGTGAGGAATCAGCCTCTCTGCGTCCGATGACGTTCGGTGTGCGATGTCCGAGGCCGTTTCGAGCGAACGGCACCTCGTTCATGCCGTCGCTTTGTCGAAACCGTATGCAGTCCGTCTTCATCGCCAAGAACGAACAGCTTCGGTTCAGCGATTACCGTGGTCAGAAAGTGATGCTTCGCTTCAATCTTTCCTCCGAACTCGTCTACCGAGTACACGGTCGGATTGACGTCCCGTCCGAGTCGTTTCTCTGCACCTTGTATCACTGTAATCACATCGCCAAAGGACGTGTCACCGATGACCATGAGGTCGATGTCGCTCGCAGCGTGAAGCTCACCTCGCGCGGCGGAGCCGAACACGAATGCTGCAACGATGCGGTCGGTGAGTGGCATCAGGACTTCACGCAGAATGTCCACGAGTCCCGAGGTCTTCGCGAATAGCCCGCGCAGCTCGGGAAAGATCGCCGCGTTGTGATTCGCTTGGAAGTACACCTGCTTGCCGCGGACCTCGCGACGCACGAGCCCGCAGGCCGTCAGCAATTCCAGCTCGCGTTGAACTGCACCGACCGCACCTCCGATGTGCCGCGCGAGCTGCCTCAGGTAGTACGCTTCGTCGGCATGGCCCAGAAGCCAGGCGAGTACACGCCGTCTGGTGCTGCCAAAAAGGACGATTGCCGGATCGATCGCGGTCGGGATTGTTCCCAAGACGGGGACAAACGTATCCAAAATGGGAACACAGGTCAACCGTTCAGGTAGCGGGTGGAAGAGAGGTCAGGGCGCGGTCTTACGCCAGCCTGAGGAGCCCCAACGCTGACGTCTGCCACGGCCAGCTCAGCCGTCTATAATCCTTTGGGGACTGGCGCGATCCGAGATGACACCATGGAGATTGTGGACGTCGAACACGTTCTCGGCCACCACGACGCCGCGGATCCGTTGCGACTCGAGCCCATCTCGGTGCTCGAGCCACGCCGTGAGTCGTACCACGTACTGCTCTGCCAGCCGCAGGGAACGGTTCACGCGAGTCACAACAGAATAGGCAATGCCGATCCGGCTGCGGCGGCGGCGATGTACACCGCCCTTCTTCAAGAAGCAGTCGCCCGCCAGTCCCATCTCGTTGTAACACCCGAGTACAGCGTCCCGTGGTCCGTCGTTGAGCACATCGCGCGTGGTCGGCTGCGTCCTCCGAACGGCTCTCTGTGGGCTTTGGGCTTTGAAAGCATTGGTCCTGATCAGCTCGAGGCACTTCGAGCCGGCCTGGCCAATCAAGGGGACGTGCGGCTGCTTTACGAGCCTATTGACCGGCAACAGAGAGCGCACAGAGCGTTTATCGATCCCCTCGTTTACATCTTCTGGGCACGGACTGTGGCTGACGTCGTCGTGCTCTGTATCCTTGTTCAGTTCAAGACTGTTCCCTGCCGCGACGACGACCACGTTGAGCTGCGCTCCCTGTACCTGGGCCAGAAAGTGTATCGCTTTAGAAACACGCGGCCTTCTGTCACCCGGATTGGGCTCATTTGTTCTGATGCGTTTGAGTTCCTTGATGCTCTTGTCGATGCAAACGCTGCAGACGTTCTTTTCCTGCACATTCAACTAAATAAGACGCCTGCAAACACGGTCTACTCTGCATATCGGTCACGATTCTACGCAGTCGCGAGTGCCAACAAGGCGGAGATCCTGTGCCTAAACTGGTCCGCTGGCGTTCGAATCGAGGGAGTCGCAGGCACGTGGAACGAGATTGCTGGCTCTGCATGGTATGTGTCTCCAAGCGCGGGCCAAGTCGCAGATGCCGACGTAAATCGATTGCACCACAGTGGCATCTACTACAGCCTGGTTGACAGGCGATGGCATGGCTTCTTCCTGAATTACTCGCCACACTTCGTAGTACTCGAGAAACAGCGCGTCTTCTCGGCCGGACCGCAGGTTTTGGCTCCACGATTGGCGCCCCATGTCGTAGCGCGCTGCCAGTGGGATGAACAACACCGATCCTGGTCGAACGTCGTTGCTGACGATGGGTTCGACACGTTCCTCCAAACGTATGCACCCCTCGACCAGTCGCTGCCGCAAATGCGCAACCAGGATCCGCTCGCCGTGGAGCGCGCTATGGAGTTGCTGGAGGGAACAGACGGCAGCCCGTCCGATTGGTACGATCTGAAGCAATTGCGCGCCCTTCGGGTCGCGGAAGAAGAGTCCCTCAGGCGCGTCACCGTGAGCCAGGAGACAAATCGGTTCAGGGCTGGTGTTGCGTTTCGACGGGAACGTGTACGAAAGGCGATGGTCGCGATCGGGATACCTGGGCAGCAAGTTCGGTGGCCCAAGGGGGCTGAAGACCTGGAAGGAGGATTCAGATACCGTTGGACGGCCGACGACCCACACTGCAACGTGGAGCCTCTGCAGGGCAATCGGGGACCTGCCACAGTAGTCTTCCTGGGTGACGAACCTGACGACGATGCGTTGTCCAGCATTTACGCCAAGTTGAGCAAGGGCCTTCGGATCCAGGCTGCCCAACGACGAGCTGCGGGTGCCGCCAACGCCGATGCAACCGTAGCAGCCGATCGGCTTTGTGTTCTGTACCGACGCGGCAACGCTCTTCAGTCTCACCGACCGTCGGACTGGGCGTCGATCACCGAACCGGCAAACGATGCAGAGGATGACATCGCACGAGGCACGTCGTGATTGACCGAGCCGAGCTTGCGCAAAACCTCAGGACGCGCTTTCCCAACCTGGAACAGCTGTCGGATGTTCTTTGGAGAGGAGTCGATGCCTACCAAGGGCGCCCGTACGCGATCAGATACTTCGACCTGAGCGACGATCTTCCTGCAGCTGCCTCGCACTTGAGTCAGTACCAGGAGCGCATCCTTGGCACCTCCTACTTCGACCCGACGGCGAAGTCCGACCTTCGTTGGAATCACTACCTCTATTTCCTCACAAGCCGTGATGTCTCCTCGGATCCGGCACTCGCAAAGGCGAAGATAGCCATCGAGAGTGACCGGGAGTACGCGCGGAAGCTGGTCGTGACCGAGCCGGAGCTTCGGGACGTGCTCGACCAGAAACGTCAAGTGACGACAACTGCGTCGCTTCCGCCAGATCCGTTGTCGGAATGGACCAAGTCACTTGAAAAGCACGATTTGGGTTTCGTAGTAGACGAGGCTCTCCAGGTGCCTGCCGTGGTTCGGCATATTGCCCGAGGCGACCGACAGGGTCTGCAGCGACCGCCGGCAGCGCCTGTCCTTGACGAAGCTGAGCGAAAGGTCGCCACAGATTCAATACGACTGCTCACGATTCACCAATTTCGCCGCTATCCAGTACGCCGAGAATTCGAGTTCGGGATCGTCAACTTGATCAGCGGCGTCAACGGCGTGGGCAAGACATCGCTGCTCGAGTCGATTGAGTACCTATTCTGCGGGCGGGTTCGACGATCGGACGGCGCTCCGGCAAAAGCGTCTGTTGAGGGAGTACTGAAAGACTCCGGCCACCATATTCGAACGACGTCAGGTACGCCAGCGGCACAGCTCCGAGCTAGACACCTCATATGGTATGGCAAGGCGGATGTCCGCGCGGTGACGCTTGATGATAGCTTCGGCAAGTTCAATTTTCTCGATACAGATGCTGCGGTCCGCCTCACTGTTGAACAGAGCCAGGAACGGATTAATGCGGACCTTGCGCAGCTACTGCTTGGGGCCGAAGCGGCAAAGACCTTGGATCGGTTTGAGCGGCTCGAAAAGGGGCTGCTTGAAATGAAGCGCGATCTCGAACGAGATGTCGCCATTCGCGATGCCCGCCGACTCGATGCGAGCACCAGACTGCAACAAGCGCGCAGTATGCCGCAGGAATCCGACCAGTTGTTCAGAGCTCTCGATGAACTATTGAGCGGTATCGGTTGGACTGCCCGTCCATCCAGCAAGGCCGGTGTTGAGTCGTTGCCCGAGGCTCTTCAGGCGACGTTGGTCAACCTTGGAATCGTCAAAGCGGCTGATTCATCCCTGCCCCGCGAGGCAGATCGGATTGCGCTAGAGCGCCAGAGGCTCTCGCAGGCGACAGCCGAACTCAAGACCATTCGGGAGCGCACCCGTGAATTGGACGAGGGCGAGGTTGATGCCTCGCGCCGCATTCGGACTATCGACGCGCGAGCGAATGCTTTGCGTGAGCTCGTTCCAATGTTGGATGCGAGCTTAGGTGAGCTCGCTGCGGAAGTAGCGTCAAAGACAGAGCGCGTGGCGCTGCTGTCACAGGCGCTGGCGGACGCGGAGCCAGCATCGCGAGTGTTGGCTGACGACGAGACGCTGTTGGGCAGACCGCTCGCACAGGCGGTGGATGAGCAAGCAGCGGATGTTGAACGTCAAGCGAGCGCCTTGAACGAGTCGCGGCGCCGGCTCGAAGCGTTCGAGCGCACTCAAGCCGCGCTGACGAATCTCACGCAACAGCTGCGAACTGTGGCACGGCAGGTCATCGAGCATACGCACGACCAGACTCATTGCCCGCTCTGTAGAACAGAGTTCCGAAAACGCGAACTAGAGGCTCGGTTGCAAGAGGGAATCCAGCAACTGGCGGACGACGAGTCCGGGCGGCTGCGTCAAGCGGCCCAGGAACTCGAGACTGCACATCAACGTTCAGTTGTGGTTCTTCAGTCCCTCCGTACGCTGGCTCGATATCCCGCAGCGAAGGGTCGCGTGACGGTGCGGACGGTGGTCAGCCGGATCAGTACAGAGCGAGATGAACTTGCCGCGCTAAGCGCAGAATTGGAGAGACTGCGGGAAAGAGTCCGAGACCATGCGGCGAAAGGATGGACCTTGCAGCGGCTGACCGAACTTGGGCGTTCAGCGGGACTGAGTTCTTCCGAAATCGATCGCAGGTCTGTTGAGGCTTTATCCGCGGCCTTGGCTCAACAGCGGGCGCAATACGCTAGCCAGATCGCAGGTAACACCGAAGAACGCCAGAGATTGAATGATCAACTGACTCGGATTGGGCAGGCCATTGGGGTAGCCTCACGAGATCTCGCCGCGATTGACGCTGCGGTATCCGCGCGCGCGAAAAGCGTCGAGCAGGTTTCGCGTGCACTCGCTGCTCTGGCAGCGCAAGTTGATCGGTCTGCGATCTCAGCGGACCTCGAGCTCGAAGCTCGCATTCGCGAGGCGAGTGAATTGGCAATCCGCCTCCGTACGGCGAGCGCGCAAGAGACCGAGCGCGAAGCGGCGATTGGACGAGATGCCAAAGTTGTCGAGGACGCCACAGCGGAAGTGGTTGCGTTGCGTCTTCAGGTGTCACGCATCGACAGTGCCCGCGCGGTAATCGCTGATCTTGTTCAAAAGCAATCGGGAGAAGCTCTGACGGCTCAGGTGCTACGAGAGAATGGGGCCCAGATCGCGGCAACGTTCGCGAAGATACACGCTCCGAGTGAATTTGACGTGGAGGTGGATGACGACGGATTCAAGATCTTGCGAAGGGCCTCGAAGGCGAACGTTGAATTGCACGAGATGAGCTCCGGTCAACGCTCGGCGTTCACGTTGTCGCTGTTTCTCGCGATGAACGAACGGTTGAAGACAGGTCCGAGAGTGATCGTCTTTGACGATCCGGTGGCGCACGTCGACGACATTAATACCCTGTCGTTCTTGGACCACTTGCGCGAGATCGCGCTGAACGGGGGACGGCAAGTGTTCTTCGCCACTGCCGACTCAAAGCTCGCGGGTCTGTTCGCGCGGAAGTTCCGTTTCATGGGCGACGAATTTCGGCAGATAGACTTGGCAAGGGATTAGTCTGGAACGAGCGCGAACGCGCTGAGCGTTCTCTGCCGACTTGACACGCACCGATGAGGGGCGTAACGTCATTTCATTCGTCAGTGGCGATTGATCGCCACACTCCACGTTCGGTCTTAGCCCTGATGTGACAGAAAGTCCGCGCGAGCGGAGCACATAGGAATTGAAAAGGCCTTTCGTTTGTGGTTGAAAGGAGGCGCCAACCAAACCCTTCTCCCACGCCCGAAAGGCCACCGACAGTGAGACG